>VOFC01002086.1_pt1 | contig 43103 bp, 36 predicted proteins | sample 5384161 | NCBI WGS metagenome assembly VOFC01 (sample SAMN12384722, study PRJNA508395) | human gut metagenome | isolation source: healthy gut B | host: Homo sapiens
CATCATCTTTCTATCAAATCTTACATTACAAATTCTATCTGTTCCGACATCCTCCGGTTTCACACTTTTGTTCGTCAAGACAGAAACCTCACACAATTTTGACAAGTTTCGCGCTATCATCTTAAAATTATCTCGCATCGCCCCATTGACAGAGAAAGAAATCATTAAAACCTTCATACTTTTACCCCTCTAATTCCACTATTCATTGCAAACATCACATCGCTTTCACTATCCCCAATCATCAAACATCGCTCCCTTTCTATATCAGGGAAATCATGCAATATATCCAGAAACATTCCACAACCCGGCTTCCTTCGTATATCTTTTTCTGATAGTGCTGTACAATAATAGATACCATCGATTCTTGCCCCATGATTTTCTATTTCTGCAATCATTTTCTGATGTATTTCCAACAAATCATTTTCACTCATCACACCTTTTCCTACTCCCCTTTGATTTGTCACAACAAAAATATGCTTAACGATCGGAGTCCATTTTTTCAATGCTTCAAAAACTCCTGGAAGGAATTCAAATTCCTCCCAACATTTCACATAATCATTAGGGCGAAGACGATTTATCACCCCATCACGGTCAAGTAATAAAGTATCATACCCTGTAATATCTATGTCCAATAAATTCATCTGTTATCTTCTTTAAAATATAAAGGAAACTCTTTATTTGCCTTCTGATAATCTTCGGGATTCCAATATCGATGAAATAGCCTTCTTGCACGACTCCTGCAATCGTCCCTTTTTACATTCTGGTTCCAGTACTGATATTTCAAATGAAAACTTCTTTGGAAGCTCTTTAAAAAGGGATGCTTGGCGATTTATTATATACACCCCACCATTTATCAGACCTTTTTCGCAATACTGTTTCTCATTAAATTGGGTTATAGTTCTGTCTTCAGTATTGAAGTTCACAGTTCCATAACGGTCAAACTGAGTCATCGGCTTCAAAGCCAACGTAATGGATTTCTTCCCTTTCTTATGGCAGCTGAGCAAATTATCGAAATCCACATCAAAAAATGTATCACCGTTCAATACTACTACATCATCATTCTTCACTTTCTCCAAAGCCAGTTTAATTCCTCCTCCTGTACCTAACGGCTCCTCTTCTATAGCATAATCAAAACTAAAAGGAAAATCATCTTTCACCTTGTCAATCCACTGAAATATCACTTCCCGAAGATAACCAACTGAAAGAATAACCTTACTCACATTATATTTAGTGAGATACTTTAATATATACCACAAAAAAAGGTTTTCCTGCTATTGGTGCCATACATTTAGGAACCTCACTAACCACACTCCGCAACCTTGTGCCGAGTCCACCTGCCAATATTATTACCTCCATAATACTTTTTTTCAAAATACAGCAAGCAAATATTTCCTCTAAATCAACTAAAATTCATTTTACATCCCCAAAAAATTTTTCCTCTAACATCAAGCATAAACAGTGATAAACAGGCAAATGCAATTCTTGAATCCTATATGTTTCTGTTTCAGGAACCCGAATACACACATCGGATAAAGCAGAAAGCTTACTATGCTTGGAGCCTGTTAATCCTATCACTTTCATACCTTTAGCTTTAGCTGTAACAGCTGCGAAAAGAACATTTTCACTGTTACCTGAAGTGGAAATGCCCAAAAAATACATCATCTTCACATCCATACCCATTTACCTGTTGGGCAAAAACACAACAAAGGCTCACAATCATTCATATAAGCAGTAGAAAGAGCTACATGACCATCTAACGCAATAGCAGGCAAAGCTCCTTGCAAATGACGCCCCAATATTCGACCTCTATCCACATCAATTGACATCAACCTATCAACTTCTTTATCCTGCAATTGACGGTCATTCTTAAAACCTTTCATCAGTTCGCCTACAATATGTTCGGCATCAGCAGCACTACCACCATTGCCACAAACTAACATCTTACCTTGCGATACATAACATCCAGTCAGCACCTCAAATGCTGCTATAATATCAGTTCTGCAACACGCAAGCATCGGATAACGTAAAAGCAACAAATCTAAATATCTCATTTTTTTATTTTGTTTACACTTTATCTGTTGAGTATATTTTCCATCCATGTGCCCCACCGTCACTAAACTGAAATGGCATTACAAAACCATCCAGCTTCTGCAAAGATTCCACCACTTCACACTTTCTTACCGGCTCTACTACAAACATGATAAATCCACCTCCTCCAGCTCCTGATACTTTACCTGCCTTTGCTCCTGCCGCAAATGCTACATCAAACGCTTTTTGAATCGTCGGATTAGTAATACCATTTGCCATTTTTTTCTTGTCTTCCCAAGCCTGCCCTATTATATGGGCAAACTCCGCCATATCCCCTTTCAGTAAAGCTAATTTCATATCTACAGCACTTTGTTTGATACGATGCATCGCTTCTATGGCCGTCTGATTCCCACTAGACGTATTTTTTTTCTGTTCATCGATAATGGCAGCACTACTACGCGATGCCCCTGTGAAATACAGAACCATAGAAGCTTCCAGTTCATCCACAATCCAACGTTTCATTTTCAACGGATTGACTATAACTATGTCATTCGGCAAAAATTCCATATAATTAAATCCACCGAAAGCAGCTGCATACTGATCCTGCTTACCACCACTCAACCCCAAATCCTTACGTTCTATTTCATAGGCAAGACGAGACGTTTCATAATCGCCTAACGGAAGGCTCAACCATTCAATGAAAGCCTTCAGAATACATACGACCATTGTAGATGATGTTCCCAATCCAGACCCTGCCGGAGCATCATTGTAAGTTGTTATTTTAAAACTTTTTCGCTTCTAAATCATAGTCATGAATTATTCTGTTATACACTCCTTTAATCAGACTGGCATCACCATCTATCATCAATAATTTAGCAGAAGAATAGCTTTTATGACAATGCGAATCAAAAGCATCAATTACAATCTGACCATTGTCTGTTTCCTCAATAGTACAATATGCATACAGGTTAATTGTTGCATTAAGTATTAGTCCACCGTAAATATTACTATATGGAGAAACATCGCTTCCACCTCCTGCTAAACCCAGACGAAGAGGAGCTTTACTTCTTACTATCATTTCTTTAATCTATTTTTGAAATTAAATAATCATAAATCCTTTTACCTACTACATCTACTGAATAAACAGCTTTATAATTTTCTGCAATTTTTTCCAAATGAGTTCTATCAGGATACTTATCCAATACTTCCATCATCTTTTCCGCCAATTCTTTATCATTCATTGGATGTTCGTAATAATAAAGCAGCCCCATAGTAACCTCTTGTAAAGAATCGGAGGTGGAGCATATTACAGGACACCCCATCGCAGCGGCCTCCAATGGTGGAAAACCAAATCCCTCCCTCAAAGACGGGAACACAAACAGACTGGCAAATTTGTATAAACTATTTAAATCTTTCTCTGTTATACCTTGGTATAATATGATACGTTCTTGAATCTGTTCAGATATTATTATAGGGAGGATTTCTTTTTCCCAATACGTATTTTTAGTTCCAACAATCACTAACTTTTGCTTTACGCTACCCTTAATGCTCGCATAAGCTTTTATCAGTGTAACAATATTTTTCATTTTACATATACGGCCTACGTACAATATATAATCATCTTCTATCAATCGAGGAGAATATCCATCAACGAAAGATATACTATTTCCCAACGAAACTAATTCTCCAGTATACCAAGGATAAAACATCCGTATCTGTTCTTTAGAAAAATTAGATATGGTCACAATACTTTCACTATACTTCATTAACATATCGTCTCGTTTCTTCATAATCATCAACCTTAATCCTCTACCATCTAACTGCATTTGCAAATCGTGAATAGTAGTAATCTTCTTTGATTTTGATTGCCATCTATTCACATAATCACCATGAGGGCAAAAGATTAAATCGAATTTTTGAGTTTCAAAAACGTTCTTTACCTCCCTAGCTATATATAATATTGAAATTTGGGGATATTCAGAAGTTTTTTATTACAAACTATAATATGCCGAAATTCTTGTGGGAACATCTCTTTTACATTTTCCGCTACTCCCCCGTTTAGTAATAATATGAAATGTTTTTCTAAATGATGCTTCACTATATATTCCAAAAACGATAAGCATACTTGGCAATACCTGTATATAAATTACCCTTTCTTATCCATGACAGGTCTATTAAAATATTCATTTCCATTCAATATTTTTTTTGATTTTTTTCTTCAAAAAACGTAAAAACGACAACGACTTAACAAAAAAAAGAATTATTTATTATAGGTAAAAGCATTTTTTAGAAGCGGAGTATCATATAAATAAAGTAATTGATAATCTTTGAATATTCGAGCAGGTACTACAGATTTCAAAATGCGACAACGTTCTTCATCCGCTTTTTTCCATATTACTACTTATGCCATTTGTATCATAAAAACAAACGATTTCATTTATGCGTGTATAACTAGTACCATTTCTAAAAACAGAAACCATTATAAAAAAATAATAAATCTGCCGATATCTTTAAATCCTCATCATAAGGATATTCTTCCATCAATTGACGCTTGATAAATGTTGCTTGATGACAAAATCCTTTTTTAAAGAAATAGAAAAGACTTATATTTTTTTTCTTCTGGTGGATACCAAAATCCTTGAGGAATCTGTGCGATACCAGATATAAGATCCTCGTTTCGATTACTTGTAAATATATTCTCTAGAACCTTTTCATTTATAAAAAAAATCTCCTGCATTCATAAAATTACAATACAGACCAGTGGCATACTTTACACCTTTATTCATAGCGTTATATATTCCACTATCTGGTTCACTAATCCAGTATGCTATATAATTCTCATATTTTTTCACTATATCCAATGTTCCATCAGTACTTCCTCCATCTATTATAATATATTCGACATCATTATAAGTTTGGGATATCACAGAAAGGATGGTCTTTTCTATTACACCTACAGCATTAAAGCATACAGTAATTATTGAAATTTTCATCTCCTTATTTTGTTAATATTATTCATTTTTATTAGTATTCAGATTTTAAAAATACATTCCATATCTTCGTCTGTCAAATGGCGAATACTACGAGTCTGACAAATGGCGACAGAAGTCCAAAGCATGAAAGACGGCAGATTCATTCCTGTATGCCCTCCTGGATATAAAAATAAAATATTAATAAAAAATATAATAAGCTATAAGTCGAATATATTTATTCTTTGTCTGAAAAAAGCCCTTATATACCGAATTAATTAGGATAATCAGATAGGGAATCAATAATAAAATTCCTCCCTTCAATATCAGATGTAAATATCCTGTTTCAATAAGAGATCTATTTGCTACGTCATCTGCTGCTGCACTAGGACTTTTATAGGTCCCAGACATTCCTCTTCCTAACAACCAATCATTCCAATCCATATCTTTATAAAAATCCCACTCTGTATCGGATCTTGTATCAGCATCATATCGCTCATATAATACTTCAAAATTTTCTTGGACGAAATATTCCAAATCACATTGGGCAACCAAATATATGATTATTGACCCTAAGATTGATAAACTCAATTTCCAATGCATTCTAATCATATTATAGAAAAAAGGCAAAGCAACTAATAAAGTACAAACAAAACAGCTCCGCCTTCCCCCACAACAGCAAGGCTATAGTAGCTATAATTAGAACTATAACCGCTGCTAATTTATATGCTTTATTTTTAGTCATTGGCAAAAAAGAATAGGACAGGAAGTAATATCTGTGATGGTATTTGAGATCTCTGACCGATTATCATCAAGTCATAGGATCTCATTGCCATTAACTCTTGCACTGAAAACAATTCGTAAAAGTTTGTTATTATATAGAAAATACAAAATGGCAATAAGAACTTAGATATTTTGGACACGTAAACTAAATTAACTAGAGGAGTGGGTAATAATACAACCAATGGAATCAGAAACATATACAGCATGAACGGATTAAATAAATAGCTCCATAAATTCCAATTGGGCAAAGGATCGCAAATTCCCCTAATAACAGTAAAAGTACAAATAACTAAAAAAAAGATATAGGTTATCCGCATCATCCCATCAAAAGGTATGATATATTTCTTTCGCCAAAATAATAGGAAAGCAATAAATATACTAATAAGTTGAATGAATGCCCCTATCTTACTTTTTATCATTTATAAATGAATAAATCCCTCCTATCTCAAAAAAAAGAGAGATAGCTGAAATAAAAAATAGAGAAGATAAAAAATGAAAAACAAATTTCCTCTTATTACCTAAAACAATATTCTGTTCCATTTATTTATTAGTTGGAATATTAATTTTCAGCATCTTAGAACATTATTGAGAACAAGGCTAATCGTAATTTCATTTTCAAAGTATTTATTGTATGTTGCCCAACTCTCGATGAAGTGTAAGTACTTTGCCATAAGAGCAATGATTTACAATAAAATTTCTAGCATTCAAAGTCAATTGATGATAACGGAAGCATCCTCAAATATCCATTCGATACCTTTTGTCAAGTCCGAACTTTTTTATATTTTGCCAAATAACCAGTAATTTCATGTTTAATTAAATCTGGAATACCACCAATATCAAATCCGACACAGGGCACTCCACAAGACATGGCTTCTACTATGACATTCGGATAATTATCCGCCAATGAAGAAGATACAAACACATCGGAAGCATTATATACCAATATCATCGAATAATCATCACTCAGATAACTAGTAAAATGAACATCTATATCCAAGCCCTCAAAGGGTTTCTCATCTACATATCCAAAAACTAGGCATTCATATTTGTCCTTGTCCAATTTTCGAATACACTCCTTCAAGTATTCCCATCCTTTATAGGGACTATTCACATTCACAGCACCAAACAGAATTGTTTTTTATTAGAATTTAATCCAAAAAAGTTCTTTGGCGTTTTTTTTATCCAGAGGCTTATATTTATCTGTATCTAGCACATTGGGACATACAAAAACCTCATGCCCACGAAATAAAGTACTATTCCTAGCACAGCTTGCCAACCATTCACTAGGTGTAACGACTTTTAAATTAGAATATTTCGTCCAATGTTTCAATTTCTGCCTAAATTGCTTTTGTGCGATATCTCCCCACTTACAATGTTGCAACGTTTCACAATCAACACATTCTGTTTCGTACTTTGTACATTGAAAAGCATGATGACACCCTCCTGTCAAAGGATACATGTCATGCATATACCAAAAAATTGGTTTCCCTGTTTTTAATAATCTCTATTCCATGTATACTCAACGTAGAAGCATTTATCCAATGTAAATATATAGCATCTGCCTGTTGCACCAAAGGATGCTTATCAACCCTATGTCCAAACAGAGCATAACAAAAATCAGCACGTGGTTTAAATCTTCTAATTACAAAAGAATGGAGAAAATTATATAAGTTATCCAAAACTTTGAGTTGTACTCGGTTTTTACGCAATACATAAATTGTATTATCCCGCGTCATTTTCAATACAACAAGCATATTGGAATTAAGCCCTATTCTATTCATTGCTTCATTATGCCGATAGGCGGCTATACCAGCCCCTCCTGACTTATCTGAATAATTTATATGAAGAATTTTCATAAAAGTGCATTATCTTTTAAGACTGTTTTCTAATTTTTGTAGTAATAATAGCAAATGACGAAATCTATTAGGAAAAATAATTCCTTTTCGAAAGTATTTAACATAAGATACCATATACATGGCTTGGTTACTAAATTTTTTTATAGAAATCCAAATTATAAGAAAAAATCATTTTGTCAATCTTATTCAATATTTCTATATTACAAAGTTCTTTTCTCTTACTTAAAAGTTCTACCCTATAGATTAATTCAATCTGTACTTGCAATACATTCTCGACATATTTTCTCCTACAAACAGAAATATCATTCTTGTAATCCGTTAACCGAATTAACATCTGCATTACAATATTCTATCATTCCTATATTGCGACAAAGAGTACCCCAGTCCATTGTTTGTCCCTCTCTTCCCAATGTATATCGATAAAGAGATAAATTAAAAAAAAACGGCAGAATCGGCTTTCAACATGGGATAAAAAATCCATTCTTGATCTGTATAAGAAATACCTTCTGTCTGGATATAATCCATATTTTTAAGAAGGGAACGTTTATAAATAACATTATGCATGCTAAAATATTCGACAACATCGCTATCAATATTTACCACTTGGCCATCTGCATAATTTAAAAAGAAACTTTCTGTTTTTTTTTCATTCCTTACAATAACATAATTAGTTAATATAACATCTGTATCAATATTCATTAATCGCTGAATAACATCCTGTAAAGCTCTAGCATTAAAGCAGTCATCTGCATCCAAAACTTTTATATATTTCCCGGTTGCCTCCTTTAATCCTCTATTTATACAACTTCCATAATTCCCATTTACTTTATCAATTACATAAAATGTATTAGGATATTTATCTTGATATTCGCGTGCTATTTTTGATGAACGATCTTTACTTCCATCATTAATAACAAAAACTTCCAGTTCATCCATTCCCTTATCAATAATTAATGAATCCAAACAATGACGAAGGTATGGTTCCATATTATATGTAGGGATTATTATAGATAATAATTTCGTTTGCATCATGTATATAATATTATTTACGTTTTCAAAGTATAGAACGTTTTTCAATTTATAGTTCTAATTTATAATGCCCAAATTCCAAAAGTCTATTTACTATGATTATTATCAATTTGTCATCGAACCTCATTTTATTAGTTAACGAAACATCTTTCTTTCCCCCAAAGAATAGCAAATTTGATTTTAGAAATATTATAATTTGCCTTTACAATCCTATTTAGAACAAAATTGGGAAGACCGATATGTTTTTTCATACAGTTTCTAAAATGCCGATCCACCTCTGCAAACTTATCGTAAACTGTTAATGACTCATTTTCAGCCACACGATAGTTGAATGTAGGAATACAATTATAGACACTACCATAACGAAATGTATAGTGAGCCTGCATGGCATAATCTGACGCCGGATAAAATTCAGGATCATATCCACCTATTTCCAATAAGCATTTTTTAGAGAACAAACATCCCACGCCAAATCCTGCAGAACCAATAAATTGATTAAATAAAGTATAAGGATAACAGTCACATGAAACTAAGATTCCCCATTTACGTTTAGAAAAATATTCGCTTGAGGAAAATATAGTTTCCCTATCATCCATTTTGTTAAATGCTGAAAATATAGCCTTATCACCTGTTTTTTTTTTGAAGCTCCATTAATCTAGATAATGCACTCGGTAATAGCATATCATCATCATGGCAATAAGTCACAAAAGGTGCTCTTGCCAATTCAATACCTCTATTCCAATTACCTAACATTCCTATATTTTTTTTTCATTCTTGTAATACAAGCCCTTAGGACTTTTAAATTCTTCTACAATCAATTGGTTACTAGTCGGTCCATCAGTCTGATCATTATTATCAATCACTATAATTTCATAATCACCAGTATAGTCTTGATTAATTGCTGAGCTCAATGATTTCCGAAAATAATCAGGATGATTAAACACCGGCATAATAATAGATACTTTAGGACTCTTACAATAATTTAAATTGCCCCATAACAGATTGCTCTTAATCCCTTTATAGAGGGAAAAATTATCTTTTATTTCTAATATATCTCTCATCGGTTTATTATTTTGAAAATCATTTCTTTCATAAACTCATCTCTCATTAGAAGTAAAGCACCCACATAAACCAAGGCACCTACCATACTCCAAGCTACAACACAAACAATATGATCACCATAAAAAAAGCCCTTATAGACCACTAGAGCCATTACTAGAGTTGAAACAATGGATTTGATAGGAATAAAGTCATGAAATTTTAATTTCATATACCTCATTGCAAAAAATATAATGTACCAAAGTAATCACCATTTCAGCACATACCACCGAAATAGCTACACCGATATAAGAATATCTGGGGATTAAAAAGAAATTCAACACTAGATTTACTAATGCTCCAGTAACGACTGCATAATTACCATACTTTCCTTTTCTTATAGGATAAAGTATCTGTAAGCCTAAAAATGACGACCAGGGAATGATGATAAGCAAAAATGACAATATTTGCAGAACTATAACAGAAGGCAGAAATTCTTTACCGCTAAATACCAATATAATCGGTTTTGCCAAAATTACTAAACCTGCTATCATAGGTAACGCTATATAATTTAACAAGTTAATAGTTTTCTTTTGCAATAAAACAGCTTCCTCTTCCTTACCGCTACCTACTAAATAAGACATTCTCGGAATAATTGTAGAAGTCACCGCTGTAATAATAGTCATTACCAGACTCACAACTTTATTGCCTGTTGTAAAAAATCCTACAGCTTCCATTGTTCCCAAAGCACCTACCATAATACTATTTAAATTAGTATAAAGACTGACAGCTATAGTACCTAGAAATAAAGTCGAAGCTCCCCTAGTATGTTTCCAACAATCAACTAAAAAGAAAAGCGAAGTTTTACATATTTATTAATCCGAATCAGATTTAATATATTATTACCACAAGTTCCTACAATTGAAAGTATAGCATAAGCCAGTAAATCAGACTTGTCATGAACAAAAATAAAAAGCCCAACTATTGAAACAACTTTTATTATCAGACTTCGAACTGTAATATACCTAAAATCTTCTATACCTTGGTAAAACCAGTCAAAACTGATACAGCTCATCAAAACCGATAATCCTATAATAAAATAAAGCAATAAATATTCTCCACTAACCAATAATGCCACCACAGAATATGCTAGATAAACAATAAAGGTTGCTATTACATTAGCAGTAAATATTGAATTTACAATATTGCCAAATTCTTCAGGTTTATCCTTTACATTTGCTATTTCACGTACCCCATATATAGGAAATCCCAATGAGGCAAACTCTGATCACTCCACAGATATCCCCATTTTCCAAATCTCCCAATCGTTTCAATACCAAGGGAAAAAAGGTAATCACGGACAGTCTTACGGGCTTCATAAATATTATGATCAAAAATGACATTGGCGTATGGTTCGAAACGGATATCAGTAAAAAGGATATCTTCTTGTTTTAAAATGTTTAAAGAAACAAGTTTTCCCACTGAACGTGCCAACAGCTCTTCCCGGGTATATTCATTACGGTTACAATACACTTCCATCTGAAGTGAGGAACAACCTTCGGGAACATTGTCGGGCGACTTCAAGGAAGGTGAGTAGACGCGAGCAGGAAGAATATCCTCATCATAAATGTACCACCAAAGATAAGGAGGGATATTCTTCGTCTTCAGTCCGACCGATATCTGATAACCACAGGTACAGTGTAACCGTGCAACTGCATTGCAAACATCAACAGGAACGTTTTTCAGCATCTTAATTACCTCAGGAAGCGGAAGACTGCTAATCAAACGGTCAAATTGATATTCATCGCCTTTTGATGTACGAAGAAGACGATTCTCTACATCTATCGATATGACCTGTTGGTTATAACGAATATCCTGGTTTTCTACCAAAGCAGACAAAAACTGCTTAAATCCACCTTTTCGTGGATAACGCATCTCCTTACTATAATAGGTTACAGGAGTTTCGGATGTATTGCACCCCTGTATCACTTCTTCAACGGAAGGCTGGTATAAACGGCTTCCTTCCCGGCTGCCCATCCATCTTGTTTCCAAATCCTTTGCTTCAGTCATCCAATATTTCTTAGTATAAGGAATCGGGAAATGTTCTGCAAAAAAATGACCGAATTGAAGCCGTAACCATTGGTCGTAATTTTGTATCTGAGAAGAGTCAATATCTGTCGGACGGGATAAAAAATCTCTTACTACGGCATCCTTCATCTTCTGACTGAGCGGATAAAGATTATTTTGGGCCGGATGCTTTATCCATATTCCCTGATAAAGATTATATGCATTAGGAACATGTCTGAATACATCTCCGGCTCCATCCATAAAGATTCTATTTACTTGTTCATCTTTAGCAAAGGAAAAATGAACAAAACGGTCAAAACGGAAACCGTCAATGGTAAAGTTACCGCAAAGACCTCCATAAGTAGTATCCTTTTCCAAAACTACAGTCTGCTGACCATTGCAAGATAACTTGTATGCAGCTCCAAGACCGGATATTCCAGCACCAAGGATTAGAACGGGATTATTCATTTTCATATGTCTTCATATCTTCATGCAATATCCTAATACCTTCCTTCAAGGAGATGGACGCCTTCCATCCCAGCAAAGTGATGTTCCTATTTATAGGAGCCACGGCATACATGGCATCAGAAGGAGAATACGGGCGGCCGCCCCAATTTGCTTTTACGGGACGGTTCCAGACTGACTCTATCATATCCGCCACTCCGCGTAACGAATGCCCCTCACCTGTTCCAAGATGAAACTGGTAATAGCTGTCTTTCAAGTTATCCAAGGAAAGGATTAATGTATAAAAGAAATCTGCTATATCATCAACATGTATGAAGTCAAGTACCTGGTTACCCGGAGAAAAATCCACGGGCTTTTCCGCCTTTACCGCATCGACCAGATAATCAATCACCTTCTTGCTTGAATTATACCGCCCATAGGGAGAGTAGACTACCACATTAATCCAATTCCAACATGACTGTGCCTGATAATACCTTATAATAGGGCGTACCGCTGTTTTGGTAGCGGAATAAAGATTATTGGGCAAATATTCACCCGCGCCATTTAAAAATTCAGTAAATGTACCTATATTAATGAAGTGGCTACAGGAAGTATGGGAAACTGCCTCAAGCAAGTGGGTGGTAAACAGGATATTTGATCCAATCAGTTTTTCTATGGACATATCATCCCTTCTTGCAGTAAAGAAAGTTGCCATATGGATGACAACATCAGGAGAATAACCGATAACCTGCTTGCACCATCCGCCCTCTGTCGTAGCAATTATTTCCAAGCAAAGACCAGGAAACATGCTTTCTGCTTTCTGTCTGTCCCTTACCAACAGACAAATATCTGTCAATGAATGACTGAACAGATAAGGAATCAGTGTCCTACCTACAAATCCGGTAGCTCCTGTAATCAATATCTTCATAAAGCTACAATGTTTAAAATTTATAGTCTATCGCCTCCAGCTCCATCCGGCTTGCTTCCGAAGGATCATGAGGTTCAGGTATAATATCCATCAGCATGGATATGCCCTCCCCCTCTCCATAAAAAGCCATCCATAGTCCGGGAGCTACAGTAAGCCGCTGATAGCAGCTTTCAGGTGACAGGGTTATTTCTTCAAACTGCCCACGGGTGGGACTGCCCTCACGGTCATCATAAATTACGAACTTGACAGCACCGACGGGCACAACCAGATTCAAAGTCATGCGGTTATGGCGTTTCCAGCCTTTGGCTGCACCGTGTTCTATCTGTGAGAAATAAGCCTCACCAAATCCGACATAACCTTCATCAGTAGATTTTAAAGCATGATAAATATCCCCTTTGGGTACGACAATATGCTTCAGGGGATGAACTGTCACTCCTTCCATCATTATTCCGCCCATTTTAAATGTTGTGCTCCGGCAGCCCTGACATAGGAATCTATCTGGGCAGTGGTCAAGCTGTACATATCCACATTGGCATCTGTATAAAAAGCTTTGTACCAGTCAGCAATAAAATGTACACATTCCTCATAGTGCAATGTAGAATGCCAGTCAAGATAAGCCAGTGCCTTGTCACAATTAAGCTTCAATAAAGTAGCCTCCTCGAAAGGCACATTGCCGGTCAGCCGGGCTGCCGTATTCCTATCCAGCCCCCAAAGTTCGGCCAAGTCCTGAACCAACTGAAACACTGTCTTGGTCTGCTCCGCACGAGGGCCAAAGTTAAACGGTTCTCCATTCTTCACCTTTCCTTCATAAAGGTATTGTCCAAGATTGAGATAACCGCTCAATGGTTCCAATACGTGTTGCCAGGGGCGGGTAGCTTTGGGACTACGTATCTCCACCACCTCATTCCTTGAAAATGCCTTGACACAATCTACGATGATACGGTCTTTCGCCCAGTCACCACCTCCGATAACATTCCCGGCACGGGCCACTCCCAGTTTGATATTGGGCATAGCTTGGATAAAGGATTTCCAATAACACTTGATAGTAAGTTCAGCTGCACCCTTTGAACCGGAATAGACATCCTTTCCGCCTACCGCATCTGTCTCACGATATCCCCAGATCCACTCCACGTTATCGTAAGCCTTGTCACTGGTGATAAGAACACAGGTACAATTCCATGTGATATTACGGATGGCCTCCAGCACGGAAGCCGTACCTACCACATTGGTAGTGATGGTATCAAAAGGCTCCTTGTAGGAAGTAGAAACAATGGCCTGTGCAGCAAGATGAAAGATAAAGTCAGGCTTTACAGCCTGAACATAATCACTCATCTCCTCTTTATTACGGATGTCACCATAATGGTGATGGATTCTGTCGGGTAGGCCAACAACCTCGAACATGGACGGTTGGGTAGGTATACTATTTGAATAGCCGTATACCTCCGCTCCCAGCATGAGTAACCATGCTGACAACCAGCTCCCCTTGAAACCGGTATTACCGGTTATCAATACTTTCTTTCCTCTATATACATTATTGAATGCCATATTTATCCTTTTATTTTTATCATTTCCAATATTTCCAAGGTGCTTTGCCCGAAGCCAAGAGGCTCTCCAGTTTCTCCTTGTCACGCAACGTGTCCATGCACTGCCAAAAGCCATGATGCTTATAGCAGGAAAGTTGCCCCCGGGAGGCAAGCGTTTCAAGAGGTTCACGCTCCCAGGTCGTTGTGTCATTTTCTATATATTCCAATGCTCCCGGCTCCACAACCATGAAACCTCCGTTGATCCATCCCATATCATCCCGACTCTTTTCACGGAAAGACCTTATCATAGAACCGTCAATGTCCATTACTCCGAAACGACCTTCGGGAAGCACACCTGTCAACGTGACCATAGTCCCTGTCTCTTCATGAAACCGGATACATTCATTAATGTCAACATCTGACACACCATCACCGTAAGTCATAAGAAACGGCTCACCAGATATGTAATCTTTAACGCGTTTAAGACGTCCGCCCGTCATGGTATTCAAACCTGTGTCAACCACCGTCACTCTCCAGTCTTCTGTATGATCACTATGTACAGTTACTTTCCCATTGGCAGAAAAGTCGAATGTCATATCACTATTATACATATAGTAGTTGGCAAAATAATTCTTGATAACCTGTTGCTTGTATCCGCAACAGATAATAAACTCATTATGACCAAACTTGGAATACCATTTCATGATATGCCATAGGATAGGTTTGCCACCTATCTCAATCATCGGCTTGGGCTTAAACTGGCTCTCCTCGCTAATACGAGTACCAAAACCTCCGGCTAAAATCACTACTTTCATATAAAAATTATTTCTATTTCATCATGCACTGGCACGCATTATACGTATTAATTCGTCATAGTTCTTACAAATGTCATCAGCCCATTTATGCAGTTCTTTTTTATAAGAAATGAATTTTTCTTCATCTCTTCTTATGAAATCTGATATGATTAATCGGCCAAACTCATTCTCCGTTGTATTCCTCAGAAGATAATCCTTAAAAGATTTGATACTAGACAACAAATCAGATTTGATCTGTTCCAATCGGGGATTATTAAATTTATACTGTGGATTATTCCACCTTCTCAAACGGAAAAGCCTGAAGATAACTAATAGCCACCGTCATATTACCAAAAGCAAACACCAGCTTTGTATTCCGGTGCAGACGCATGATGCATCCTTCTTTCCCTTGAAAAACACCACCCGTAATACGTATCTTCTGCTTTTTCTGAATATACTCCTCAAGAGGCTTATCCATCAGTTCAATGTTATAAGGCATGGATTCATACAGATAAATAAATTCTTCCATCTGTCTATGGGGAATAACAGCCACGCTATAGGAATTGCGGTCTTTTGCAAGATACTGCCGGGGGAAACAGATGGGCAAGGATGAGATTCAATTCATCCAACGGGGCACATACAAACAGATAACCATCACCCGTGATTTCCTTTTCATCCGTCAAAGCGTTCAACTTCTGTACAGAGCCTGTCGCGAACGCCTCCTTTACGGCAAAGGCGGACTCCCGACGGGCCGCATATTCTTCCTTGCTATAAGGACACCGTTCAAAACGTCTTTTATGGTCAGCAGAGGTATATGAAAACACTTTGAAGCAGAAATATCTTTCTTCCCTTATGCCAGACCGGGTATTAATCATCACAGCCCTCCTGCCGGTAAAGATTTCGATATAGCGTTTCAGCTCTCTGTTGCGCAGGAACATATAATACCACTTGTGGTTAGGATATTCTTTTTCTTCCCCCGTCTGTGACGTGGTTATCAGATCTGACCCCTGGTCTGGGCAGGAAGCGATTGAACTGCATGGCAGTAACCTAGGCGCTTTACCCGTTATGTTTTGATTCTGCGGAAAGGAGTATTCAGTACCCAAATCCGCATCATTACAGATTTGCATCAAAACATAAATTATTTATCATTTGTACTTCTAAAATGAAGGCTTGTTGAAGCTTCATTTTTGGGGTTCTCTTAGTAAGAGATCCCCATTGGCTGCAAAAATAGCTATAATTCCCAAGAAATGGAAATCTTTTGTTGCTTTAAAATGCTTTTAACAAGAAATGTATGAGAATTGTTCGTAAAAGGTTATGAATTACGATATGTATGTTTCACATTATCAATAAATTAAATAGAGAAGGGGATCTCTTACTAAGAGAACCCCATTTTTTATAAAACGAATCATGCTATCAAACAGCTGATTTTCAGATCTATCACACTTGTTCATGATAAAAAATAAATTATCCCAAATTAGATATCACACGAAGTCACACAGTATTTCCTAATGGCACGATCCTTTAGATCAGCATTCTGTATATTTCTATATCTCCCCATACAAAAGTCATTCAATATTTTGTATCTATCACCAACAAGGCATATTTTGATTACTTTGCCGAATATTGAATATTCTCCCAGCTCTTATGTTAGGATTCTAGAAATATTTCTCCGAAAATGATCTGATTTTATCCAAGCCAATAGAACATTCAGGCTGTCATCCTACAGCCTGAATGAATACCTCCCCTACAACCCCCTTAAAATGATCTGATTGGCTCGGTCTATCTGTGAAGTGGAGATGGATGCCAGATAAATATGAGTGGTCTTTTCATTATCGTGCCCCAACCCTTCGCGGATGATGTCTGTAGACACCTTCCTGTCCTGCGCTATGCTGGCCCAGCTATGGCGCGCCACATAGAAAGTCAACGGCGCCTTTAATTCCAGCCGCAAGCCTATTTTATTCAAACCCCGTCCTATTTGCTTGGCCCTCAGTTTATATTGCTTGCGGTCATTTATGTCACAGTACCGCAAGATAGGCAGCAGGTACTCGGAACTGTCATCCTTGTATTTATCCACAATCTCCTGCATCAGCTCCTCCCACAGAATAGTCAGCCGTTGCCCAGTCTTTTTCCGGCTGTATGTCAGAATTCCATTCTGGAGGTTGCTCTTCTTCAAATGTGCCATATCAATAAACGACATGCCCCGGGTATAGAAACTGAAAAGGAATATATCCCTTGCCAGCTCCAGCGGGGGTTCGAATGACAAATCAAGCTCCTTGATCATTTTGATAATTTTGAAGGGAACGGCCCGTTTTACGGTCTTGTCTATGCCGGTATAGACATGTTTGAAAGGTTTCTTGTCGGTGGTATAGCCTTGCTCTACAGCCAGGTTATACACACTCCGCCAGATTCTCATATAATAGGAAGTACTGTTCTTTACCAAGCCCTTCTCTTTCAGATAGGCTTCATACATCTCCATCAGCTCCGAATCAAAGGCTTCAAAACTCAGATCTTCATTCTTTCTGAATTGGATAAAGCTGTTCATTGTCGAGGTATAACCTTCTGCCGTCCGTCCCCTTTTCTGCCGCTCCAGTTTATTGATACATCGTTGCATGAAGTTGAACACACTCTCTACAGAAGGGATTTTCCGGAAAGAAGCCACGATATCATCAATGGTGTATTCCACACCGGTCCGCTCCAGATCATTGATAATACCTTGTAACCGCGTCATCTCCCAATTCGTCTGGTCACGTATCAGCAGAAGACGCGCTTTACATTCAGACTGTGTTGAAATAAGCAGACTGCCGGTGGAGTCGTCCCACTCGGAAGGCATGATCCGATAAGAAGTCTTGATGAGCCGTGTCAGTCTGTAATGAATAATTTGATAACTTAATACGCCCTTTTTTCCTTTTACGCTCGATGGGCGGAATTTCAATTTAATGGATGCCATATTTCTTTTCTATATTATGGTTTTGTTATTCAAAACGAATATAGCAATATGGCATCAGGTACACTGTTGCACCTCCGGTTATTCTATCCTTCTATCTCGCTCAGTTCCAACCAGCGCATGGTCTTTTCATCAATCAAATCATTCAGTTCCGGCAATCGTTTGGATTTCTCCGTCAGTTCCTCCACTCCCAGCGTACCGCTGCAAAGGGCGGCTTCTATATCGGCCTTCTCCTGCTCCAGCCCGGCTATTTCTTGTTCCAGCTGCTCGAACTCTTTCTTTTCCTTGAAAGACATTTTCCGCTTGTCATTCAGGCGCACGCGGGCGGTCTTTTCCTCTTTTGGCTTTTCCGCCTCTTTGTCGCGCTGCTCTTTCGCCTCGCGCCAGTCACGATAATCGGAGTAGTTACCCGGAAAATCACGAATGTCTCCCTGTCCCTTGAATACCAGCAAGTGATCTACCACCTTGTCCATGAAATAGCGGTCGTGGCTTACTACGATTACACAGCCCTTGAAGTTCTGCAAATATTCTTCCAATACCTGAAGGGTGATGATATCGAGATCGTTGGTAGGCTCATCCAGCACCAGGAAGTTGGGATTACGCATCAATACCGTACACAGGTACAGGCGGCGGCGTTCTCCCCCACTCAGTTTATATACATAACTATGCTGTGTTTCGGGGAGTAAACAGAAAATGTTGCAGGAACTGGGATGCGGTCAGTTTCTTGCCATTTCCCAATTCGATGACTTCGGCAATATCCTGCACCACGTCGATGACCTTCATTTGCTCGTCAAACTTCAGGCCGTCCTGAGAATAGTATCCGAAACGGACTGTCTCACCGATATCCAGTGTTCCACTGTCCGGCTTCTGTTCGCCCATCAGTATTTTAATGAACGTGGACTTTCCCGTACCATTGTTTCCCACGATGCCCATCTTCTCATAACGGGCAAAGATATACGAGAAATCTTCCAGAATCTTCAAATCACCGAAACGCTTGTACAGATGATCCGCCTCAAAAATCTTGGAGCCGATGTAAGAGGCTTTCATATCCAGTTTCACATTGCCGTCGTTGAAACGCTGCTTCGCCACTTTCTCCAGTTCGTAGAAAGCTTCTTCCCGATAACGCGCTTTATGTCCGCGTGCCTGGGGCATACGGCGCATCCACTCCAGCTCTGTGCGGTACAAGTTATTGGCACGGGCTATTTCGGCATTGGTCGCCTCGATACGCTCCTGCCTCTTTTCCAAGTAATAGCTGTAGTTCCCTTTATATGAATAGACCTGCTGATTGTCTATCTCGATAATTTCAGAGCAGACGCGGTCCAGGAAATAACGGTCGTGCGTCACCATGAGCAGACTGATGTTTCCCCGGCCGAGATACCCCTCCAGCCACTCCGTCATATCCAAATCAAGATGGTTGGTAGGCTCATCCAAAATCAGGAAATCGGGCTCGGTTATCAGCACATTCGCCAAAGCCACCCGTTTCAACTGACCTCCGGAAAGATGTTTGATCTGCTGGCTGAAGTCCCGGATTTTAATTGAGAAAGGATTTGTTTCGCCTTCCGTTCATAATCCCATGCCTTTTCGTGCTCCATCCGTGCCAACAACTCTTCCAGTCCCGGATTGCCTTCGGTTTCCATGCAGCTTTCATATTCTTTGATGAGTTCCACCGTGCTGTTTCCGTGATAGAAACAGGCTTCGAGCACGGTCAGGTCTTCGGGATAATGTGGGTCTTGCTCCAAATAGCCCACCCGCAGATCACGACGAAAGACGATGCTTCCTTCATCATATCCCTCCTTACCGGCTATTATATTAAGTAAGGTAGTCTTGCCTGTACCGTTCTTTGCTATCAGACCGATGCGTTGTCCTTCGGCCACTCCAAATGAAATCTTCCGGAACAATACCAAGTCACCGAATGACTTGGTAAGCCCGTCTACTTGCATATATGGGGTCATTATTTGTCTATTTATTTAAATCATCCAACACTGCCTCCGCCTCTCGCTTAATTTTCCTGAATTCGGATTTCAAGTCGCAGGGGAGTCCCTTTTTAGCTTTTCCCCACACCAGTGCGGCAGGGTCCAGCACCATATCCGAACACATAAACTGCAAGGCGGGATATTCTTTCTGTCCCTCAATGACAGTCACCCATTCCATACCTTCCATCTCATTCACCAGAATGGCTCCGAAAGCAATACCGAAATTCTCCCACGCCATACGCTGCTGGGTCTGGAAACGTCCGCTGTCCATTACTTGCTGTATACTGTCAATATCGCTCTCCGACGCAGTGAAATCCTTGGTGAGTTGCTTTTTAATCGTGGTAGAAGCCCACTCAAAGGCGGTGTTCACCTCCCCGATTTCCAAGACACGGATCGGAATGATCTCACGCGGGTGACTTACACCTTCTTTGCGGATCTGCAAAGACCGGATGATTTCTTCTGCCGGATGCTTGTCACCTCCTTTGGACACGGTAAAAGAACATTCGAAAGAAAGATCCCCCTCTCCTGTCACCCAGATATGAGTGGTGTACCAGGCGCCTTCTTCCTGAAAAGTTTCCGCGCTGTAAGCACAATCCCACTTGCCCACTTTCACCAGGGCGGAAGAGGTATTTTCTTTCAATTCGTATGCGATGCACTGCGGACCATAGTCAGCCGCTTCATCCTTATAGGCCGATATGCGGAAATTACCTGTCCACCGGTCAGGATTATAGAATAAAAAACTCTCTTCTGTATCTTCAAACTCGTGCCAGCCCATCGGGTATTCCAATGAGAACCAGCCACCGGGAGAAATGTATTTCATAGTCTCTATCTTTTTAATTCATTACTAACGGAAACGATCGTCTTACTTTACCGGCAATATCTCAATCCAGTAATCATCAGGATCATTGATGAAATACAAGCCCATAGCGGTGTTCTCGAAGCAAACGCATCCCATTTCCTTATGGAATTTACGGACTTCGTCATAATCACCTTCCACACGCAGACACAGATGGCTTTCGTTCTCACCCAACTCGTATGGTTGGGTATGGTCACGCAACCAGGTCAGTTCCAACAAGAAATTGCTGTGGTCATCGGCCATATACACCAGCACGAAGGAACCGTCCGAAGCTTCCTTACGATGAGACTCATGCAAACCTAACGCTGTTTCATAAAACTTGATACTCTTGTCCAGATCAGTTACATTGATATTGAAATGATCAAATCTTCCTTTTACTTTCATATTGTGTTATTCTTTTGTTATTCAATCTCTATTTTTTGTCCGCGATGTGTCAATGACACAAAACGCACTCCATGCGCTTCGGCAAAGTCGCGGAAAGCATTTGCCTTGGCATACTCCGGTGTGAAATGCATGGGTACAAAGATATGAGTTTTTATCTTTGTTACAAACTGTCCGGCACCCCGCATGTATTCTTTTCCCAAACGGGGGTCAACGGGAAACATCGCCACATCCACTTCGGGCGTATAGGCGTAAAGATCATCCAGCTCATGCAGGAAATTCTTCTCGGCTCCCTTCCACTCCGCCTCGGTACTCTCGTCCATCCAATGCCAGTTATTCAAATCACCGGCATGAAAAATCTTTTTTCCACTTGCCTGAAGCAAAAACGATACTCCCACATCCGTGGAACCGAAAGCACGCACGCTCAATGTTTCATCCTTATATTCCTCTCCTTTTTTCAGCCAGACGGCATCTTCTTTCTGCGCCCTGCGATGACGCAAAATGTCTTTCGAGAAAATATAGATAATATCCGGCCGCTGTTCACGCCATTGCAATACCTCTTTATTAAAATGATCCGGATGAAAATGACTGGCCAGCACATACAGTTTTCCGGGTCTCCGCAATAATTCGCTGTGTACGGTTCCTTCCGGCATTCCCGCCTCTTGATTGCTGAAAGTCCCATCCATCAACCGGTTCAAATCCGCCTGCGCCTGTCCATCCTCCGAATCACGGTAATAATCCATGATTACAGTAAAGCCATCGCCTGACAAGGCGAATCCGCTATGATATATATAAGTAAGTTCCATATCCATACAACAAATTTATTTACCGATAGGTTGCACCTGCGCACGGGTCTTTTTATCAATCTCCAGAAACATATAATTCACTTTACCCGAATGTATCAGGGAGTCATTCTCCCGGTATTTCCTCGTAGCGTATTCCTTTGATTTCTCGTAGGTCAGTTTCGACATCTGGTTCTGGGATTTGCCCACCATGGTAGAATCCAGCTTCTCATCCGGAAAGAAATCATCCAGATTCACATCTCCTATCATCGTGGTTTCCAGAAAATTCATATTCTTGTGTGATTTGTCTGTGTAATAACCCACAAACATATGTCCCGGAATACGCACCAGAATAGGATTGATATTGATGGCTTTCATCAGTGAAGCCAGCAACACGCTGCCATCCACACAGTTTATCTGCGAGGATTCCAGCGCATCGTCCAAGGTACGGACGCGCTGTGTATAAACCACATTGGACGAAAGACTGGTATTGGTGGTGGAGCTATACTTAAAGTTCCGCTTTTGCAACACATTCCACAATGCATAGACCTGTTTGTCCACATTCTCCGACTGGTGTGCATTACCTTGATACCCAAGAAAACGATTGACGATACGTGTATCCAAGGCTTCACGCAATAATTTGTCAATCTGAGGATGCTCCTCGTTGACGTAGGCCGCAAAAAACTCTCCCGTATCGTGAAACTTCATTTTATCGTCCACATATCCTAAAGGGCACTCATTGATACTGCGCATCGAGATGGTTTTCAAACGCTGTGGAAGTTCTTTCTTATTCAATTCCGCCTTGACGGAGATGCTAACGGGCACTGCCTGATTATTATCACGCAAAGCCTGATAGTTCCATATAATATCCGGGAAAACCAGATATTCTTTCCCCGCCTTGGGTAAAATAAACTCAGATACAGACTGAGAGAAAAAAGGAGTCTCGGCCACTTCTATACGCAATTTGCTATTGGCATAACTGTTCTTCAGCCGGATGGCGATACACGACTTGGGATTTCCGATATAATCGGAATCGGCAGGTACGATTAAACTGGCATCTGTGGTTGCGGTAGAAAGAATGGTTGCAGGGAAAATATTACCACCCAGCTGGTCGGTAATCTCGAACCCGGATTTAAAAGGCTCATACCGATAAATAAAGACTGAAAATGCCATTACCAGTATAGCAGATAATATTAATGTGGACCATTGCCACTTGTTCAGTTGTTTCATATTCCACTTTTCTACGCTATCTGTTAATCAGTTGTTTTTATGATTCCCCATCCACCATCATTCACTACAGACTACACTGATTGACACAGGTTCCATACCAAGCGATTGCTTTTCAATAGAAACAATCTGCATCAATCCGTGCAATCGGTGACGAAAAGCTCGTTATCTCACTGCGATACTCTCTATCTCCACAAGCGCTCCTTTCGGCAAAGCCTTAACAGCTACAGCAGAACGGGCAGGGAAATCTCCTTCGAAATACTTGGCATAAACAGCGTTCATTTCAGCAAACAAAGACATATCTGCCAAAAATACGGTTGTTTTTACGATATTAGCGGTAGTCAGACCGGCTTCTGCCAATACATTCTTGATATTCTCAAAAACCTGGGTAGTCTGTTCAGTCACTCCTCCCGGAACAAATTCACCGGTAGCAGGATCAACGGGAATCTGACCTGACAGGAATACCATACCATTCACTTCAACAGCTTGACTGTAAGGACCTATAGCAGCAGGAGCCTTTTCCGTAAAAATCACTTTTTTCATCTTTTCTCTATTTATAATTAAGTAAAAATCAAATTTGACGGGCTAAATTAGTATTTTTTTCGCTATTTCATGCAGACTCTGCTGAACAATCTGACCTATTTTTACGTTCATTTAACATCAGGGTTTTCACAGACAGAAAGGATGTTTCCCCACGTCGTTTTTTTTATTAATTTCATTAAATTCGGCAAAAAATCTTCTGTAATATGCATGAGATTAAAAAAAAATATCTACTTTTGTCCTCGGTAAATACGTCAGTTCCCTATCCGGGAAAGTCTGTTTACTTCCTGATAACAATCAAAACAACATCAATCCCATAATCGTAATTATGAGTGCATTTCCCCCTTCTAACACATTTTTGTGTAGATTGCGCTCCTTAATTATACCATTAAAAGATTATAAAGAAATATATTACTAATAACTATACTCTATGTATAACATTATTCAATTAAACGACAAAGACTTGTCGGAATTACAATCGATTGCCAAAGAGTTGGGTATCAAGAAAACAGACTCTCTAAAAAAAGAGGATCTGGTTTATAAAATTCTGGACGAGCAAGCCATAGTCGGAGCAACCCAAAAAGTAGCGGCAGAAAAAGCCAATGAAAGTCAACCCCGTAAAAGATCACGTATCAACGTTAAAAAAGACGGTGACAAGGTCTATACTGCAACCAAGGACAAGGCACAGAAACTGGAAGCCAATACCCCGCAGCCTGCCGCCGCAGCTGCCGAAACAGTAAAAGAGACTGCTCCTGTAGCGGTAACACCACAAACAGAAGCCGTGGCCGAAACAAGCGCGGAAGAAAAAACACCTAAAAAAAGAGGACGCAAACCGGGTAGTAAGAAAGTAACAGCCAAGACAGAAGAACAACCTGCAACGAAAACGAAAGAAACTGCAAAAGAGGAAGTGAAAGCTGAAGCACCGGCGAAACCGACACCCAAAAAAGCAAAAAAAGAAGAAACACCGGCTATTCCCGAAGAAAAAGAAGTGATTCTTCCCGAACTGGAATTCGGCAGTGAAACCGATGATTTTATTCCCATCGAGGATCTTCCTTCAGAAAAAATAGAACTTCCTACTGAGTTGTTCGGCAAATTTGAGGCTACCAAAGTAGAAACACCGGCTCCGGTACAGACACCTGCCCCCAAATTCCAACCACGCCAGCAGCGCGATCAAAATCAGAAGTACAACAATCCGCGCAACAATAATTACAACAATCCTCGTCAGGCAAACAATAATAACAATACGACGGCTGAGGGAGAAGCGTCTGCCAGCATTCCTCAACAACCGGAACGCAAACAGGTGGAAAAGCCTTACGAATTTGAAGGTATCCTGACCGGTACCGGGGTATTGGAAATCATGCCCGACGGATACGGTTTCCTCCGTTCATCCGATTACAACTATCTTTCCTCACCCGATGATATTTACGTTTCACAATCGCAAATAAAACTGTTCGGTTTGAAGACCGGTGATGTAGTGGAAGGCTCTATCCGTCCGCCCAAAGAAGGAGAAAAATATTTCCCGTTGGTAAAGGTGGAAAAGATAAACGGTCTGGATCCCGGATTGGTACGTGACCGCGTTCCGTTTGATCACCTGACCCCGCTGTTCCCCGATGAAAAGTTCAAACTTTGCAAAGGGGGATATAGTGATAACCTTTCAGCCCGTGTGGTAGATATGTTCTCACCTATCGGTAAAGGACAGCGTGCTTTGATTGTGGCGCAGCCCAAAACCGGTAAGACGATCCTGATGAAAGACATCGCTAACGCAATCGCAGCCAACCATCCGGAAACGTACATGATCATGCTGCTTATTGACGAACGTCCCGAAGAAGTGACAGATATGGCGCGCAGCGTAAATGCCGAAGTGATCGCTTCTACATTTGACGAACCGGCAGAACGTCACGTAAAGATTGCAGGTATCGTACTGGAAAAAGCGAAACGCATGGTAGAATGCGGTCACGATGTGGTAATCTTCCTCGACTCTATCACCCGACTGGCACGTGCATACAATACGGTTTCTCCTGCTTCCGGCAAGGTATTATCCGGTGGTGTGGATGCAAATGCCCTGCATAAGCCCAAACGTTTCTTCGGTGCTGCCCGTAACATTGAAAACGGTGGCTCGCTGACCATTATCGCAACCGCACTGATTGACACCGGTTCCAAGATGGATGAAGTAATCTTCGAAGAATTCAAGGGTACAGGTAACATGGAACTCCAGCTGGACCGCAACTTGAGCAACAAACGTATCTTCCCGGCAGTAAACATCGTGGCATCAAGCACCCGCCGCGACGACTTGCTGCTCGACAAGACTACTTTGGACCGTATGTGGATTCTTCGCAAGTATCTGGCAGATATGAATCCTATCGAAGCCATGGATTTCGTAAAGAGTCGTTTGGAAAATACCAAAGACAACGAAGAATTCCTGATGAGCATGAACTCATAAAAAATAAATCTCTTTTATTAAATGACGCAGGCTATACCTTTTCATTAAGGTATGGCCTGTTTTTTATTATACTTCAATCAATATATCAATGCATCAATTTGCTAATATGCCCATGACCACGCAGAGTAGAATGCAGCAAATTGACACATTGGCAAATTATCCAATGGGTACAAAACCAGATTCCTTCCGTCTGATTAAAAAGACCTTTAAATCCGGAGAACCCATGAAAACAAAAATAATCTGCTTTATCGCATTTGTCAGTTATACCTTTTATTTAACCGCAGGAGATATTTATGTTTCTCCCTACGGTAACGACAATGCTGCCGGTACACGCCAATCTCCCCTCCAGACTCTGGAACAAGCCATCAAGCAAGCGCGCGAATGGAGAAGATTGCAATCACCCGAAACAACCGGAGGCATAAATATCCTATTGGAGGAAGGAATATACCCACAATATAAAAGCCTGTTCATCCGCCCCGAAGATAGCGGGACAACAGACTCTCCCACCCGTATCACCGCTGTTCCCAATGCCCGTGTAGTCTTAAGTGGCGGAGTTCCTGTGACAGATTGGGAACAAGGATGCAAAGATACCAGAATACCAGAAACACTTAGAAATAAAATATGGGTAGCGGAAGCGCCCCGTATGGGAAACAGGATATTGGAAACCCGGCAAATGTGGGTCAACGGAACAAAAGCACAGCGGGCCGCACAGTTTCCCGACGGAGTAATGGAACGCATGATTGATTTTAACCCTGAGGAAGAGACGATCACCATTCCCACTCCACAAACAGCAGGGTTGAATGCCGCTTCACAAGTAGAGATGATCGTTCACCAACGTTGGGCCATCGCCATACTGAGAGTGAAGGAAATGATTACTGAAGGGGCAAATACAATCGTCCGTTTTCATGATCCCGAAAGCCGGTTGGAGTTTGCCCATCCCTGGCCTCAACCTGTCATTGACGGAGAAAAAGGAAACTCCTCCTTTTGTCTGGTCAATGCTCTGGAACTATTGGACCAGCCCGGAGAATGGTATCAGGATTATCCTTCCGGACGCATCTATTATTACCCGCGTCCTCACGAAGACATGACGAAGGCGCAAGTCATTATCCCGGCTTTAGAAACCTTGCTAACGGTAAACGGCACATTAGAACGTCCGGTAAGGAATATACATTTTCAAAATATATCTTTCGAACATACTTCATGGATGCGCCCCTCTTATCAAGGACACGTTACATTGCAAGGAGGCTTCCATCTGCTGGATGCTTACAGAGCTACCCATACCGGGGCTACCCGAAAAAGCGGAACTGGAAAACCAGGCATGGATAGGCAGACCCGAAGCTGCAATACAGATAAAATGCGGCAATAACATAAACTTCAACCACTGCACATTCCAGCATTTAGCAGCCACCGGAGTAGATTATGAACGCGCCGTATCGACTTCCATTGTCGAGAATTGCCATTTCACCGATATTGGTGGCACAGCCTTACTGGTGGGCACCTTTCCCGATGAAGGATTTGAAACCCATGTGCCTTATACACCTTTTCATGAACAGGAATTATGTACGGGAATCACCATACGGAACAACCTGATTGAGGAAGTGACCAATGAAGATTGGGGAGGTGTAGGCATCGGAGCCGGATATGTAAAGAATATCCATATCGTACATAATGAAGTCTGCCACGTCAATTACTCAGGTATCTGTGTGGGCTGGGGATGGACCCTGCTGGAAAGCGGAATGAGCGGCAACCGGATTGAAGCCAATTACGTCCACCACTTTGCCCGGAGGCTGTATGATGCAGGAGGACTTTATACCCTCTCCAACCAACCCAGCTCCGTAATGCGCAATAACCGGATTGAACATTTAATTGACGCGCCCTACGCTACCAACGACCGTGCGTTTTACATCTACTTTGATGAAGCGACGGATGGCTATACCGTAGAAAACAACTGGTGTCCGTCCGAACGTTTCGACTCCAACCGTCCGGGACCTCATAATGTGTGGAAGAAGAATGGTCCGCAAGTAGATGAAAGTATAAAGCAAAAGGCAGGGAGGGTCGCTGTAGGTGGGGTGTCACAACCAAGAATCATTATAAAAACAAAATAACAAAAAGAGAATGAAACCAACCAATTACCACTTATTCGATTTTCTGGACTTTGATCCCGATCTGTCAAGAGACGAATCATTATGGAAAGCATACAAGCCCACCTCTGTCTATGAAAAAGACGGGGATATCTGTATAAACGTCCCTTTTCAAAAGCAAGTGCTCTCTAACGATATGGCGCCCGATACGGCATCGCCCCGTGAAGAATATACGCTGGTCATCCGTCAGTACACCTCAGGTATCACCCGGCTCTTTATCGGATTCGGTGAAGAAAGCATGACGGATCAGTCGGAAATGCTCCAATTCAGTGACCGGGTAAAGAAACTCCCTTTGCAAGTGACACAAACAGAAGGGGAATGGTTGATCACTACCCAAGACGGAATCCAACGGGCACTTATCCATGTAAAGCCCCCGGTACTGGACCGTTGGAGCGAACTGCTGCCCGATCCTCAAGAGACCTTGGATCTTCGCCTTTACCCCGACGGCAAACGTGAAATCCGACTGGCTGCCTACGACCACTTCTCCCCTCCCCGTTACGATGCGCTGCCACTGGCATTCTGCAAACGAAACGGAGTGAAGGAACGTGCCACCCTTTCCTTTGAATCAAAACCCGATGAATGTTTTGCCGGAACAGGGGAACGCTTTGCCAAAATGGACTTAAGCGGACAAACGTTCTTCTTAAAGAACCAGGACGGACAAGGTGTGAACAACCGCCGTACCTATAAGAATATTCCTTTCTACCTCTCCAGCCGGATGTATGGAACATTCTATCACACCTGTGCCCACAGCAAACTGTCACTGGCCGGGCAGTCCACCCGCTCGGTACAGTTCCTGAGCGACCAGGCCATGCTGGATGTCTTCGTCATAGCAGGCGACACCATGGAAGAAATCCTCCGGGGTTATCGGGATCTGACCGGATATCCTTCCATGCCTCCCCTCTGGAGTTTCGGCATCTGGATGAGCCGCATGACTTATTTCAGTGCTGATGAAGTAAATGAGATATGCGACCGGATGCGTGCCGAACATTACCCCTGCGATGTCATCCATCTGGATACCGGCTGGTTCAAGACCGACTGGCTGTGCGAATGGAAATTCAACGAAGAACGCTTTCCCGATCCCAAAGGGTTCATCCAAGGACTGAAGAAAAAAGGATATCGCGTGTCCCTATGGCAGCTCCCCTACGTGGCGGAGAACGCCGAACAGATAGACGAAGCACGCAAAAACGATTATATAGCTCCGCTAACAAAGAAACAAGATTCGGAAGGTTCCAATTTCTCCGCTTTGGACTATGCCGGAACCATTGACTTCACTTATCCTAAAGCAACCGAATGGTATAAAGGACTGCTGAAGAATCTGCTGGATATGGGCGTGACCTGCATCAAAACCGATTTTGGAGAAAACATCCACATGGATGCCCTCTATAAAGGCATGAAACCCGAATTGCTGAACAACCTGTATGCATTGCTTTATCAGAAAGCCGCCTACGAAATAACAAAAGACGTAACCGGTGACGGCATCGTATGGGCACGCTCGGCATGGGCGGGATGCCAGCGCTATCCGCTGCATTGGGGAGGCGACTCATGCAGTTCATGGGATGGGATGGCAGGCTCGCTGAAAGGCGGTTTGCATTTCGGGCTTTCCGGCTTCGCCTTCTGGAGTCATGATGTCCCCGGATTCCACACATTGCCCAACTTCATGAACTCTATAGTGGACGATGATGTATATATGCGCTGGACACAATTCGGTGTATTCTCCTCCCACATCCGTTATCACGGAACAAACAAACGCGAGCCGTGGCATTATCCCGCTATCGCACCCATGATAAAAAAGTGGTGGAAGTTGCGCTATACGCTTATACCTTATATTGTAGAACAAAGCCGTAAGGCCATCGCAAGCGGAGCACCTCTCTTGCAAGCTCTGATTTTTCATCACCCCGAAGACAAATTGTGCTGGCACATCGACGATGAATACTATTTTGGTAACGACTTCCTAGTAGCCCCGGTCATGAACAGCGAGAACCGCCGGGATGTCTATCTGCCCGAAGGAAAATGGGTGAATTTCTTCACAGGCGAACGCTTGGAAGGGGGACGCTGGCTGAAGAATCTGGATATCCCCTTGGACGAAATGCCCGTATATGTACGTCAAGGAGCGACCATCCCCGTTTATCCGGATGAAGTGGAATGCACGGACGATATGGATTTAAGCAAAAGCATCGGTCTGCACATAGACCCTCATTTTAAAGGAATATTTAAGAACTGACGAATATGGAAACTTGGAAAACGAATTTAGACGAGACAAAGAAACGATATATAGATTGGTGGAACCATAAAGGAATCATACTGAACATGTGGGAGCACTTTCAGGAAGGTGTGAAACCTCATGCGGATATCCCTGCACCCTCCCCGGCAAAAGACCTGAATCAGAAATGGTTCGATCCGCAATGGCGTGCAGAATACCTGGACTGGTACGTGGCACACAGCAGTCTGAAAGCAGATATCCTGCCGGTAGCCAATACCCAGTTAGGCCCCGGTTCATTGGCAGCCATCTTGGGCGGCGTGTTCGAAGGAGGGGAAGATACCATTTGGATTCATCCCGATCCCGATTTCAACGATGAGATTGTTTTCAATCCCGAGCATCCCAACTGGATATTGCATAAAGAATTGCTGAAGGCATGCAAGGCGAAAGCAAACGGTCACTATTACGTAGGAATGCCCGATTTGATGGAAGGTCTGGACGTACTGGCCGCCTTGAAAGGTACAGACAAAGTTTTGCTGGATACCGTGATGCAGCCCGAAGTGCTGGAACAGCAAATGCAACAAATCAATGATATCTATTTCAAAGTCTTTGATGAACTTTACGACATCATCCGTGAAGGAGACGAAATGGCCTTCTGCTATTTCTCTTCATGGGCGCCGGGAAAGATGAGCAAGTTGCAAAGCGATATCTCCACCATGATCAGTGAGGATGATTATCGTCGTTTTGTACAACCCTTTATCCGCGAACAATGCCAAAAGATAGACTATACCTTGTATCATCTGGACGGCGTAGGCGCCATGCATCACCTGCCCGCCCTTCTTGAAATTGAGGAACTGAATGCCATTCAATGGACTCCGGGCGTAGGTGAGCCACAAGGAGGATCACCCAAATGGTACGACCTTTACAAGAAGATCCTTGCCGGAGGCAAGAGCATCATGGCTTGTTGGGTAACCTTGGACGAACTGAAACCCTTGCTGGACAATATCGGTGCGGACGGTGTGCATCTGGAAATGGATTTCCATAACGAGAGAGAAGTGGAACAAGCGATGCGCATTGTTGAAGAATACTCCTCTTCCTCCTCTGACGTATCCAAAGAAGACCTTTTGAAAGAAGAAGCCGCTGCAACAAAACAAGAAACAATCGTCGTCAAAGACTCTGCGGCAGCCGGGAATGAAGCCTTGAAACCTTTGTTCAATGCCATTGTGGACGGAAAGCTGGAACCGGCCGTAGAAGTAACCAAGAAAGCCATCGCCGAAGGAGTACAGCCCCAGGAAATTATCAACAACTACATGATAAAGGCTATGGGCGAAGTGGGACAACGCTTCCAGGACGGAAAAGCGTTCGTTCCCCAACTGCTGATGGCAGGACGCGCCATGAAGGGAGCTTTGGAACTTCTGAAGCCTTTACTGCAAGGGAGTGCCTCGACCACCATAGGCAAGGTGGTCATCGGGACCGTGAAAGGCGACTTGCATGATATCGGCAAGAACCTGGTGGCTTCCATGCTGGAAGGTTGCGGCTTTGAAGTAATCAACATAGGCATAGATGTATCTTGCGACAAATTTGTGGAAGAAGTCAAGAAAAACAAGGCAGACATCCTGTGCATGAGTGCCTTGCTGACAACAACCATGACTTATATGCAAGAGGTGATCAACGCTTTGGAAGCAGCCGGTATCCGTCATCAGGTAAAAGTAATGATAGGCGGCGCTCCGGTAAGCCAGGGATTTGCCGATGAAATAGGTGCGGACGGGTATAGCGACAATGCCAATACGGCCGTAGCGGTAGCCAAAGAACTGATGGGACTTCATCAATAAACGGAATATTCATCTTAATCTGATACATGAATTATGCACGCTAATTATTTAGATACGTTAGATTGGGGCATTCTTATTGCCTACTTTCTGATTCTTATAGGCATCGGTATATGGGCCAGCCTGAAACGCAAAAAAGGCAGCAGCCTTTTTCTTGCCGAGCGTTCCCTGAAGTGGCATCACATCGGTTTCTCCATGTGGGGAACCAATGTGGGCCCTTCCATGCTGATAGCCTCCGCCAGTGCCGGATTTACCACCGGTATCGTTTCGGGTAATTATGCCTGGTATGCGTTTGTTTTCATCTGCTTGCTGGCTTTTGTCTTTGCCCCCTCGTTACTTAGGAGCACGTATCACCACCTTGCCGGAGTTCATGGGGCGGCGTTTCGGACAGTCCACCCGCAACATTCTTGCCTGGTACACCATTGTGACAATCCTTATCTCGTGGCTTGCCCTGACCTTATTCGCCGGAGGTATCCTTATCCGTCAGGTTTTCGATATTCCCATGTGGCAGTCAGCATTGATCCTGCTCGTTATCTCCGCATTCTTCACCATGGCCGGAGGGCTGAAAGCGGTAGCCTATACCAATGTATTCCAAATGCTTCTGCTTATTTTCGTATCGGCCACGCTTACTATAGCAGGTCTGTACAAAGTGGGTGGCGTCAGCGCATTGGCCGAAGCGGTTCCGGCCGATTACTGGAACCTGTTCCGCCCGAATGACGATCCCGCCTTCCCGTGGCTGCCCATTATTCTGGGTATCCCATCATGGGAGTCTGGTTCTGGTGCACAGACCAATCCATGGTACAGCCTGTATTGGCTGCTAAGAATCTGAAAGAAGGCCAAATGGGTGCCAACTTCACCGGCTGGTTGAAGATACTGGATGTTCCTCTCTATATCCTTCCGGGTATCATCTGTCTGGCACTCTACCCGGGCTTGAAGAACCCCGATGAAGCCTACATGACTATGGTCACTAACTTATTTCCTGTAGGCATGGTGGGGTTGGTACTGGCCGTATTGACCGCCGCACTGATCAGCACTGTCGGCTCTGCCCTGAATGCGCTGAGTACAGTCTTCACGATGGATATCTATGTCAAGAAATTCAGACCACTTGCCAGCCAGAAAGAGATCATCCGTACGGGGCACGTGGTTACAGTGGCGGGAGCACTGATTTCGGTGATCATCACCATTGCCATAGACAGTATCAAAGGATTGAATCTGTTTAATGTATTCCAATCGGTACTGGGATTTATCGCACCGCCTATGGCGGCTGTTTTCCTGTTCGGCATCTTCTGGAAACGAACTACCACGATGGCTGCCAACATGGCATTGACGCTTGGCACGGCGTTCAGCATGGGAGTGGGCATTCTCTATTTATGGGTATTTCCTGCAGAAGAATATACAGCATGGCCTCACTTCATGATGCTGTCTTTCTACCTGTTCGTTGTCATCAGCGCAGGCATGATTTTGGTATCCTTATTGGATAAACATCGACAAGAATGTACATTAAATATGAAGAAAGTCATGGAGAAGCCGGCTAAATCCGTTATCCTTGCATGGGCGTTACTGACTATTGTCATGGTCGGGCTTTATCTATTCTTCAATGGGCATTAAAAGAAGGTGCAGAAGGCTGAAAAGATTGTATTTTTATATGCCTGCATTTGGTATTCCACTTGGGTGGTGAGGCAGTCCCACCCCGGTGAGATTGCAGCTCCACCCCGGTGGGACTGGAGTTTCACCGGGGTGGAATATCAGATGAAAGTGGTTGTTATAACAGATGGGAACGGCTGTTATACCCTGTCTGATAGGACAGGAGATTCATTAAGGTTGCAACAAATTGCAAAATCAATGAGATTAATAACAACATCTAGCCATTGGGAACTCTGATTTTTGTAGCCATCCTATTATCCCCGCTGCTTCCGCCTGTAACATCTATCGTACGTACAGAGACCGCAAGTATATTCCAGTTTACGGACACCATCCCCCAGCCCTATTACTCCACTGACCGATTTTATAGGAAGCATCAAACTGGAATCTGTCAACCGGATGCCACAAGGTTCCGCTGAAGGAAATAAGGGAAATAATTTCTTTTGCTCCGACACATGCCAGCCGCAATATCCGGGACTGAAACGATTCGTATGCCTCCACCCCTCTGTCGCGGATGTATTCATCCAACGCAATTTCCATACAATCCGCAGTCTTCTCGGCTATGACACTTCCTATAGCATCCGCTATATAAACCTTTACCATATCCCCCTCTTGCAGCAACGTATGCTGGAACCTTTCAAAACCGGTTCCGGCAGTCGCGGCAAAGAAAGCGAAGGATTCCGAACCACGCAGCTGCCGGGTGATTATTTTACCTATACTGAAACACGTATCGCCGACAGAAAGCGAGTCTTTCGATTCATCCAACTCTCCACCGGATATGAAAAAACAAAAACGGGGAGAAGTTACTGCCTCCACCCGTCCAAGCACCCCACGGACTTCTTTTTCTACCGCTTCGTCGGGCACAGCATCTGCATATCCCATCGCCTCATAGAGTTCGGACAATGAGATAGACAGATCAGCAAAAGAAAGTTCTTTTTCAAGCATTATTGAATTCATTTAATGCGGCAAAGAATGCATCAATATTTTCAGATGGCGTATGAGGCGGTGTGTCACATCCGCTGGAGAGCACGAAGTTGGGATAGGACTGGGTAGCCTCCAACAGGTCGAGTGTGGCTTTCTTCATCACCTCCGGAGTAGCCGCCTTGAACAAACTCACCGGATCAAGATTTCCCATTGCAAGAGCATCGGCAGGTACTTCTTTCAGAGCTTCGACCATATCTATTTTATTTCCAAAATGATAAGCGGCAGCTCCTGTAGCTACCATTGCCTTGGTACAATGACCGGTATTTCCACAATTATGCAGAATGACCGTGAAGTGATCGTCCTGCACTTTCTCTACGATCTCCTTAATGAAAACAGACGAGTATTGCCGGCAGTCCTCATCAGACAAGAGTCCGGCAGCCGGCTCGGCCATCACTACCCCATTCACCCCTGTGGCCTTCAGTGCCATACAGTAACGGAGAATGAAATCCGAACATTTCTTCAACAACGAATTGGCCGCTTCCGGATTGATATAAATAAGCATCATGATTTCAGACATATCATACAAACGTCCTGCCAATGAGTAAGGGCCGATGCAACCGGCAAAGACGGGCCGGTCCGTAATGGTCTTGGCTGCCAGCATATTTGCTTTCAGATACTGGGGGATTCTTCCTTTATTCAAGGCAGGGATTTCCAGTTTGTCAATAGCTTCTTCATCATTGAGAAGACGCCCCACCACACTGGGAACCTCATTTTCGGGGAAGACAATCTCCGCTCCGAAAGCCTCGGCTTCTACCGTCAAATCCATAATCACGGTTGCGGCGGCTGTGGGATATTTCTCACTCAATGCCTTGATGGCGTTGTAATGCACTTGTCCGTCAGTAACCGCATCGCGCACCGTTTTCCCTATCATCTCTATGCCCGGATGGGTCATGATGGGCATAGCCACCACTTCTTTCTTTTGGATAATTTCGTTTATCCACTCTTTCATATTCAGTTTACTCATGGTCTTTTATTCTTTATTTATTCTGTTATTGCAAAAGTAAGTCTTTTCTTTGATAATCTGCTGTCCCCTTTGCTCTTTCTCATTTCAAAAAAGCGGTATAAATCCCGTTACAATACTACAGGGATTTACACCGTTTTTCATCTTATAGACTTATGGCAATTTATGCAAAAGATGACGATAGTATGTTTCAACATCTTTCCAATGGTAGAAAGGAGCAATATCCGTTTCTACAGGGATGGTAACTTCTTTCTCGCAATGCATGAACTTCACCAGTATATCGTCAGAAGCTTTTTTTCTGAAGAAAACCAACTGGACGTTTGCCGCCATCGGAGTGACCTTGAAATTACACCATGCCTGATAGAATTTATCGGGATCCGTTTCGGCTTTCCACATATCGCCCAATTGAAGCAACGCTACCAAGGGAATGATATTTCCATCGTGCCCAAAACGTAATGTCGCCGCATGGGTCCCGGATCTGATCGCCTCATCGGCCGAATCCAATATATTTTCAAGCAATGACCGGGCACTGGCCGTCATTATTCCACCATTGGCAGGCGCAGGTCCGTCACATACATAATTATGATAATTGCAAACTTGCCAAAGATCAAATAATTCATCTTTCTGAAATACATCATAAAGACTCACTTCTATCTCTACATTCTGCAAATCTGAAGCAATCCAATAAAGTCCCCACATCAATTCGCCGGGATTCACATTCTTACGGATATAGTCAGGACTATTAAATAAAGAAGTAACCAAACGATCGGGACGGGTATGACTTTCTTTAAACTTTCTATATTCCTCATACCAAGGTCCCTGATGAGAAACAAACTTCACGGCTTCCGGCGTATGATAATTCATATATTTCATATACCTGGCACAAGCTTCGCGCCGGATCTGCAATGCCGGATTGAGTTCTTTCAACCGTTCACAAAAGGCATCCATACTCAATACACATCGCAACACCACGGTAGAGCGTGCAGACAGAGCAGGAGATCCCTTGAATACCTCGGGATAGTTCTGAAACATTCTTTCGGCTATCCCCCGGTGTTGCCTCACACCCAAAGGGGTCAAATCTCCCCCATGTCCCTCGGCATCTTCCCACACCAACGCCATTCTTTTGCGAACATCTTCTCCCAAAGCGGTCAAAACTCCAGCTTGATGTGCCTTCTCGAAAATATCAACCACTGTCTTATAATCCTGTTCCGATTGAATCCATCTGGAACCGTGTCGTGCATAATGACTGATATAGAACGGTTTATACCCTTTAGGCGGAGGAGTCGCGATAGCTTCCTTTACAGGATAAGCATAGTACACTCCTCCCGTCCGGGCTATATCTTCCAATATAGCCTCACGGGTGGACTGAGCAAAACCATTCAGATGAATTCCACACAAACAGACAGACAGGACAATATATTTAAAAAGCGCCATCGTTTTCATGCTTATTAATTATATCCCTCGTTCTGACCAAATTCATCCGGATTCAAGATAGAGTCCAGAAACATCTGAGGAATAGGACGCCATGCATGATGCGGTTGGATCAAAGGAATATCCGGATTATGAGCTTTCACATATTCTACCAATTTTCCGGTTCTTTTCAAATCAAACCAGCGCATGAATTCGCCGCAATACTCACGTGCTCTTTCTTCCAAAATAAAGTCGATCGTCATCTTGTCCACTCCTACCTCCATTTCAGCTTCCTTGCCCGGTACAGCCGCACGTCTGCGTATGTCATTGATACGTGCTTTAGCTATCTCCTTATTTCCTCCGGACTTCATGATCTCACATTCGGCAACAATGAAATACATTTCGGGCAAACGCATGGTAATCACATCATTTGCACCTACCTGCGAATTGGTAGGCAATCCTTTGTTTTCAAAATTCGCATCTTCGTACTTCAGCAAGGTCGGGAAGTGAATGTTAAAGTTGGCACTCTTGCTGACACTTCCATCGGCTGCATAGGTATCATCGATATCGACGACAGCATATGGCAAGTTACGTTTGCCAGCAATCTTCTTCTTAGTGAAAAGTAGCGCTGTTTCTCCCGGCTGAATAACCTGACCAATCATAGATGACGGTTTTTCAAAATAGTCCAACTGATCCTTAGTCCAGGCATAAGCTTTGGGTGTATTCAGTTTATACTCTTCACGGAACCAGGCATTGTAACGGGCATCTATATTCTCATTATACAATTCCAACAAATAACGGGTAGGCATCATCGCCATACTGCCCGACTTGGCATTCTTATCATTTCCATATTCATAATCCTGCACCATACCTGCTCTTGCCGAATAACTGGCATGGAAATACATATGCATACGGTTCGGGTTTTTAGCCTGCATATTCAATGAGGACTCGGTAGAGTGGGTCACAACGAACATAGCCTCTTTATTCGTTTTATTATTATCCGGATCAAAGACTTCGTCAGGCGTATCATACAAAGATACTTTCAACGCATTCTGATTATCAATCACATATTGAGCCGCATCCTCAGCGATTTTATAATATTTGTCTTTGTCTGCCTGACTGTCACAATAGGAAACCCGTGTCAGTGCGATGCGCGCTAACAAGCCGTATGCTGCTTTTGAGGTCGCACGACCTACATCTTTAACAGGATAAGGATCAACGGGCAGATTATCCACCGCATTCTGTGCATCGGCCAGCATTAAATCATACAAATCTTCATAGCTGCTGCGATAACAGTTCATTGAAAGACTTTCGGCAGAAGTTTCTTTGGTTCTAAGATCCACGTTACCGTAAATTTCAACCAAATGCCAATAAGCGTAAGCACGCATGAAACTTAATTCACCAAAACGGATATCTCTCAGTTTCTTGTCTTTGAATTCCACTTGGTCAATCCGTTCCAAACCGGCATTACAGTCGTTTATAATTTCATACAGACGATTCCACGTATTCTTAATCTGACCAACCGAAGCTGTCAATTCTTCATATTTGGACATCTGACGGCCATAACCGCAATTGGCAATATTGATCCAAAGGTCGCCACCACCGTTCAGTAATAACACAAAATCTTCACGTCCATAAAACTGACCGCCCCAAAAAGCATAAGCCGAATTGACAAGGGCCTCAAAACCGGCCTGTTCTTTGTACACGTTATCCGGGGTACTTCCGGCAGGATTGTATTCCTCCAAATCACATGATTGCATGCCCAACAACAGAGCAGCACATGCTACAAACATATATTTTTTACCGTATTTCATAATAGTTATTTCTTTTTTATCTGTTAGAAATCAAGATTCAAACCAAATATAAACTGACGCTGCAACGGAGCTTTTGCTGACCCTCCGCGTTCTGCATCGTAATCCTGAATCAAATGATTCTTGGCAAAAGAGAAGAGGTTATTGGCAGTGACATATGCACGAAGTTTGGACACACCCAATTTGGAAGTCAACGATTTGGGGAATGTATAACCCAGTGATACAGTCTTGATCTTCCAATACGAACCATCAATGTAATTCAAAGTCTGATAACCCAGATAGTTATAGAAATTGGTCTGAGCCGGACGCGGAAAATCATTTGACGGGTTTTCCGGTGTCCAATAGTTCAAATATGCGGGGAAGTTTCCTTTTCCCTGAGGATCGTAAGCACCTGCCAGTTCATAGTCAATCATCTGTCCCCAACGAGCTATAATATATACATTCAGATCGAAATTCTTATAACTAAAGTTATTATTGAGTCCTCCCGTCCATTTTGGAGACTGGCTGCCGAGATAAGTCCTGTCATTATCATCAATAATAAAGTTGCCATCCAAATCCTGCAATTTTATATCACCCGGCTTAAAAGACTGTGTCTTCTTTGCATCTTTAAAATATTTGGCAGCTTCCTCTGCTTCATTTTCCTGCCATATTCCTGATTGATAAAATAATGATAGGAACGCAAAGGACGGCCAATCAGCAAACTACTGGTAATGGATGATTCGGCGCCAATGATATCCTTACCATCAATCAAATCGGTAATTTCCTCATGATTGGCAGCAAAGGTAAGGGTGGAGTTCCACTTAAAGTTTTTGTTATCCACATTGACGGTATTTACCGATACTTCAATACCACGGTTCATGGTTGCACCGATATTTTGATACATCTTGAACGGAGTTGCGTTACTACCACCCATGGAAGTAGGCAAAGTACGGGGCAACAGGATATCAGTAGTCTTTGTCTGGTATAAATCGACAACAGCCGAAATACGGTTATTGAACAAACCGATATCAAAACCTAGATCCCAGGTATTGGACATCTCCCAGCCTACATTCTCATTACCTACATATTCATTGTATATATAATAGGTATAGCCATTATCCTGGAAAGCAGAGTTGGTTTTCGGAGTCAAGCCCGACTGAGTTCCGTAAGCCATGATACCCGAGTTACCTGTCTTACCCCAACTTAAGCGCAACTTCAAGTTGCTAAGGGCTTCCACATTCTTCAAGAATGCTTCATCACTAATGCGCCATGCAGCAGCTACTGAAGGGAAACTTGCCCATTTATTGCCTTTAGACAAACGTGAGTCACCATCCCAACGATTGGAAACCGTCAACATATAACGGCCTTTATAACTATAGTTGAAGCGCAAAGCATACGAGAAAGTCTGATGCTGTATATAATCCGATCCGATTACATAAGAGCTTTTATCATTGGCACCCAGATTATGCCATAAATAAGAATCAACCAACTGGCCTTCACCTTGTGCATTCACCGATGTATATTTGGATTGTGTCCACGAAGTCAATGCAGTGGCACCAAAAGTATGATCTTTGACGGTTTTGTTATAACTGATAATATTATCCCAATTCACAAAACTCTTTTCGGAAGATTTGATTTTGGACAGTGACGTTGAATTCTGTCCCAAACGGTCAATAGAACTGGCCCCTTCAAAATCCTGCTTACGATAAAAAGCATAATTGGTTCCTAAATTAGAACGGAAAGTCAATCCTTCAACAGGAGTAAAATCCAGATACCCATTGGCTATCAAATTGGTTTTCAGCACATGATGTCTTGCAGCCACTTCAGATGCCTCATCCACCAACGGACTCACCTGTCCATTCTTTCCTAATGGATATTCCACCACTTTACCGTCTTCATCGTATGCTTTACCAAGAGGTGCATTAGTAGCAGCACGCCATAGCACATTCTCGGCACGCTCATCTTGTGCATAATGAGTGATCTGTGTAGTAGCTCCTACTTTCACGGTCTTGCCCAACTTGTGCTCAATGTTCATACGCAAGTTGTACTTATCCATTTTATCATTTTTGAAAGAACCCTTTTCCTGATAATATCCGGCAGACAACATCGCGGTTGTCTTTTCCGTACCGCCCGAAGCTGTAACCTGATGGCTTTGAACAAGCCCTGTATGAAGCACCTCATCTATCCAGTCAGTCCACTCACCGTTCTGAATGGCCTGCCATTCCTCCACAGTGAAAAGTTTCTGGTCATCGGCGGTAGAATTCCACTGACCGCCAGTACGAGCAGCTTCACGACGCACCTGCATATAGTCTTCCCCACTCAGCATATCAGGATATTGCGCCCACCCGTTTACACCAAAATAACCATTATAAGAAAACTTTGTTTTACCTTGCGCACCTTTCTTGGTGGTGATAATGATTACCCCATTAGCACCTTGCGAACCATAAATTGCCGTAGAAGAAGCATCTTTCAGCACTTCGATAGATTCAATATCAGCCGGAGCAATATCCGAGAAATCACCTCCCTGCATACCATCAATGATAAACAGCGGAGCATTGGCAACATTGTTACCAAACTCATCTTTCACATCGGACAGTGAACGCTGTCCACGGATATTAATGGTTACACCCGAAGTAGCCTTACCTGAATTACGTACAATATCCAAACCCGGAACCTGCCCCTGCAATGCTTCCATGGCATTAGATGCCGGTGATTTTACAATATCAGCCGCCTTCACTGAAGCAATAGAACCTGTAAGGTCACGTTTCTTCATCACGCCATAACCCACAACGACCACTTCATCCAAAGCCTGCGTATCGGCCTCCATTTTAATGTTCAGCTGATTGCTTTTTCCTACCGTTATATCCTGCGTTTTATATCCTATATAAGATATGACGAGAATATGCTTACCTGAAGGAACTTCCAAAGAATAATTACCGTCAAAGTCGGTAATCGTACCCACCGTTGTACCTTTCACCAGTACGGATACACCAATTAACGGCTCCCCTGTGTCATCTATGATTTTACCTGTAACAGTACGTCCTTGCTGGACAGACTGAACCAATTCACCGGCAACAGGGTCACTTGCATTTGCATAAGAAAATGCAGACGGCATACATAATGCTGCCGATAACCCTAAAATAATGGGAGTACGTCTGATATTACTTTCCCAATTTTGTTTCGGACTTTTTTTCATGCTTTTCATTTCTGTTATAATAGTTAACTAGATTTATTTTATTATATCTATTAAAATGACGCATGTAAAAAGCCCCTGTACCCAAACTCAATCATAAAAATACGTTAAAACAAAAGTATAATTTCTTTCATTTAGTATTTATTTTTAACTGAATCGCAAACTTAAATTTATAAATACCTGATTTTAGCCGATAAGATTCTAATACAGGTAGCCCCACGAATTATCTCCCTCCAACTCCCATTCGTGCACAATTTATATCTACCGTAGTGTTACTGTGAGGCTTCAATTCAAAGCCATGCTCCGATTATTTATAAGAACATAAAAGGATTACATAGAAACCACCTCCAATCTT
>VOFC01002112.1_pt1 | contig 43094 bp, 76 predicted proteins | sample 5384161 | NCBI WGS metagenome assembly VOFC01 (sample SAMN12384722, study PRJNA508395) | human gut metagenome | isolation source: healthy gut B | host: Homo sapiens
AATGGCTCATGAAGGAATCCAAGTTATTTATTACCGATTCCTTTACAAGATGATTCGTATAATTTTAGTTTTAGTGGATTAAAGAGCGCTGTTATCAATTTGGTTCATAATGAAGAACAAGAGGAAATGCAATTCGTCCCGATGATTTAGCTGCATCTTTTTCAGAATGTTGTTGTGGAATCCATTACAAGTAAAACGATGAAGGCTTTAAAAGATTACGATGTTCATCAGTTAATTGTAGCAGGTGGAGTTGCTGCCAATCGTGGCATACGGGAACGACTTAAAGTTCTTTGTGAAAGAAAATCATGTTGATTGTTCGTTTCCACCAATTGAGTATTGTACGGATAATGCTGCTATGATTGGAGCTGCTGGATATTTTGCATATTTGGATGGTAGACGTGCCGATTTAACTTTAAATAGTGTATCTAGTTCTGAATTAAAAGTGAGGTGTTTGGAATGACTGAAAATGTACGTGCACAAGTTTATGCCAAATTGACTATGATTGCGCGTGAATTAAAAGAAGCTGGAGTAGAAATGCCAGATTATTCTGGAGTTGATTCGTTAGAAGATGTAGAAGAGTATATCCGCGAGTTAATTTCGTCTGGAGAGTTAGAAGATTATACTATTGATGCTTTGGAAGAAATTCAAGATACTGATGTAGCAATTGATCAACCAGAAGAAGTAGTGGATCCTGAAAATGATTCCGGAGGCAGAGGGTAGAGGAATATGTTCAAGAAGAACAGTCTTTGGATGGGCTAACTTCCTTATCTCACGTCTGTGATCGGGAGAAGATTCAATACAGTGCGGTTCATGCGGCAGAATCTGAATATGGAGTTGATACGTTTTCGATTCGAGTTGAAGCACAAAACCAAGCAGCAGTCGATGCTTTAATTGCCAATTTTTCGGGTGGAACATGTGAGATGCAATTTTCATACAATTCTTCAGGAGGATTTGACTTAAATATTTACAATCGAAAAATAATGGGTATGAAGCTGAGGAATTATTTACAGAAATTGCTGATGTTATTGCAACTGCACGTGATGATGTTGATTATTTAGAAGGATTGCCAGAAGATGTTCAAACTGATCAAAATTGAGTTTATGGTGGAACATCCAGAAGTTATCGATTCATATTATACATCTGAGTCTTTGACGGAAGTTTACAATGACAATGCTGAAATGATTAACGATTTGACAGATGCTTCCGATAATTCTGGGGGTTGCAGTAGAAGAGAATGCAATCGATTCTGACGGTATTAGTGATACCAATGTGATTACCGATATTGAAACTGGGGAAGTAATTGCAGAAGAAAAATCAGATGAGGCCGCCGATTTAAAGGCTAGTTTAGCAGGTGCGAACGCAGGTATGGTTGCTGCTTCTACTGTTGTTGCTGCTGTTGCGACTACGGCAATTTTGACTGCTGAAGTAGTTAATGAAGCGGTTCAAACTGTTTCTAATTCAGTTAAGACACAAGTTCCTGCTATGGAAGTTGCAGGCATTGTTAATATGTTCCGCGCTAGTGCAAATGAAAATGGAACGGGTTTTAGATATTGTCATTCAAGATGATCTAACAATCCAGAACAAGTGAATGTTACGATGAAAGAGACAAGGCGAAGAAAATAAGCCTGCCATTACCATGTCTTGTGACAAAGATGAATTTAGTCAAGCCAAAGAAGATATGTTGCAGTCAATGGATGCTGGGACAATTGCCTCTAATAAGAATTCTGACGGGACAATGAATTATCGTATGGCTTCCAAAGATATCAATGATCCGACGACCATTACGGTAATATCTGCTCCACCAGCCGAAGTGGATGCCATTCAACAATCTATGGTAAAACAAGATACGATGGTAAAAAGTTTATACGAATCAAAATATATCATCACTCCCGAATGATGCTTCCAAAGGGGAGTCCGCATTCAGTAATCTTAATATACTAATTATGGCATTTGTGGTTGCAATTTTGATGATTGGTATCGTTATTGTCTTTGCTTAAAGAGTCGGAAATATCCGACTTTTTTTTTGTTGCTATATTTTTATTAGTCAAAGTCGTTTTAAATGGTATAATAAGTTTAAGAAAATGGGAGGTATGGGAATGATTAATCATTTTTTTGAGAATTTTGATGCAATTACAGATTATTATAATTTTTAATTGCCAAAACCAAAAATTTAGAATATGCTGGAATTACAAACGAATGGTTAATTGATAATTACTATTTGCTGGTTGAACATAAAAATAACATTGTTCGTGAAAAGAAACAGTTAGCAAAACAGGTGAAACATTCTTTGTATATGAATAATGCTATTAAGAAAATCATTTCAAAAAATAATTATAATATTGATTTTCATAAATTGGTGAAAGAGTTGAATTCTTATCAACACGAAAACCATTATTTTTTTTTCTTATGAGGAAATTACGTTTATACCAATTTTATTATTGTTCAACTATGTTGAACGGTTGCGAGAGTTATGTGAGGATGAGAAGAGTAAACTAGTTACGAAGGATTTTATTTCGGAAGCAGTTGAAAAAGTTGATAACAAAGAAATTGCGATTGAAGATTTTATTACAACTGATTTTGATTTTAGTGAAAATTTCGATTATATTTACGAATTGAATAATCACTTAAAAAGAACTTGGTACGAGATCGAATAAAGCATTTAAAGAGTTAAATAAAATTTTGGAAGCTCACCAAATTAGTTTAAAAAGAAGTTTTAAACGAAGCATATCAGTCTAGAATTGATAATAATATTTTAATTTCTAATTTGTTTAACGATTTAAAAGAGTTTTTTGAATTAACGAGTGAGGAATTGTTTGAAAACATCAGTTTGGCAGAAAAAAACGGTTAATGCGTGATGAAAATATATGATCATATGACGGTAGAAACCAAAAATATGTATCGAAATCGCATTGTGAAACTTGCAAAGAAAGCCAAGTTATCTGAATATGAATATATTTCAGGACTCATTAAAGAAGGAGAAAGAAATGAAAAACACATTGGATTCTATCTGTTTGAACAGAAGAATTATATGGGGCGTGTTTGGTTATACATTTTATTTGTAGTAATTGTTTCTGTAATTATTACGTATTTCCTTGCACCACATTTCCTTTCTAACTGGATTTTAAGTTTCGTAATTTTGATTATTCCAGTTATGCAACTGGTAATTCAAATTGTCAATCATTTGATGACCCGGTTTTGTAAGGCCAAAACCAATTCTAAGATGGATTATTCCAAAGGAATTCCAGAAAAAGATGCAACGATGGTTGTAATCCCTACTATCATCAGCAACAAAAAAGATTAAAGAAATGTTCGATACTTTGGAAACATACTACTTGGTTAACCGAACCAACAATCTTTATTTTACGTTACTAGGAGATGTAAAGGCAGAGCAGAAAGCCGTCATGCCATACGATAAAGAAGTCAGTGAGTACGGTGTGATGTATGCTAAGAAGTTAAATGAAAAGTATAAGAAAGAGATTTTCCATTTCGTTTATCGAAAACGTTTTTATAATCCAAAAAGAGAGTTGCTATTTAGGATACGAGAGAAAACGTGGGGCATTACTACAGTTCAATCGTTTGTTATTGCGAACGATGTCTAAAGAAGATCAACAAAAATATTATGTCGTTCATACTTTGAAAGATTTCCACGTTAGTATTAAATATGTCATTACGTTAGATACGGATACAAGACTTGTATTAAATACAGCTTTGAATTTAGTTGGTGCGATGTCTCATCCATTGAATCGTCCAGTTTTGAATAAAAAAAGAGAGTAAAGTTATTCGCGGATATGCATTGATGCAACCTCGTGTCAGTGTTGATATCGAGTCTACAAACAAATCTCTTTACTCACAAATTTTTGCTAGTATCGGTGGGTTTGATTCTTATAAGGCAATTGTTCCAAATGCATATCAAGATTCCTTTAACGAAGGAAGTTTCATTGGAAAAGGAATTTACGATTTGAAAGTATTCGATGAAATTATGAATCATCGATTCCCAGATAATTTAATTTTAAGTCACGACTTATTGGAAGGAAATTATTTGCGTTGTGGTTATGTCGGAGATATTGAATTGATTGATGATTTCCCTGCTAAATTCTTGACGGATTCTACTCGTCAACATCGTTGGGCAAGAGGCGACGTTCAAATTATCGGTTGGTTATTCCCAAGAGTTAAAAATCAAGATGGTAAAAGAGTTCAAAATCCAGTTAATACATTAGGTAAATGGAAGATTTTTGACAACATTGCTCGTATGTTTTTACAACCTGCTATGTTGCTCGTATTAATTCTTGCTATCTTCTTTGGTAAAACTTCTCCGATTTGGTGGATTTTATTTATTCTATTAGAAATCTTTTTACCGATTATTTTCTATTTACAAAGTAAGATTTACGATCGTCATGATGATTTGTTGACCGTTTATTATAAAAATTTAATGAATGGTAGTAAGTCAATTTTATTACGTTCCTATATTGTTTTAGCAACGATTCCATTCTATTCTAAACTATATATGGATGCATTTTTTAGAACGATGTATCGATTGTTAATTAGTCATAAGAATTTGTTAAATTGGATTACTGCAGAAGAAGCAGAAAAGACGATGAAGTCCGATTTGCCAACCTATATTCGCAATTTCTTATTCAATTTAATTTTGGGAATCGTTTTAGTAGTTGTCGGTTTGTTTACTGTTAACTTCTATGCGATTATCTTTGGACTTATCTTTATTAGTGCACCTTTTTGTGCTTTTTACAATGTTAGTCAACCTATCCCAAGTAATTTACAAGATTTGACAGATGACGAAAAAAGATAAATTACTAGGAGTTGCTCGTCGTACATGGCATTATTTTGAGGAAAATTTGACACCCTGAATACCATTACTTAATTCCAGATAATTATCAAGAAAACCGTGAAGATAAATTGGATTTGAGAACTTCTCCAACAGATATTGCCTTTTCTTTGTTGGCGGTTGTTTCTGCCGATGAACTTGGTTTTATTAAGACAAACGAAGCGATTCGTTTGATATCTAATATTATCGATACTGTGGAAGATTTAGAGAAATGGAATGGACATCTATACAACTGGTATAGTATTAAGACGATGAGTGCAATGCAACCGCAATTTGTTTCTACTATCGATTCCGGTAATTTCGTTGCATCTTTGATGGTCGTTCAACAATTTTTATTAGCAAAGAATGATGAAAACTTGCTAAAAAGGTCGAACGCTTGGTTCGCAATACGAACTTTAAGAAACTATATAATAAGAAAGATGTATTCAGTATTGGATATGATGTAAACGAAGCTGCATTGTCAATTTACAATTACAATAAATTTGCTAGTGAAAGTCGTCTGACGAGTTTTATTGCAATTGCTAAGGGAGACGTTCCAAGTAAGCATTGGTTCTGTTTGGATAAGTCATTAACGAGTTTCAATCATGTTAAAGGTTTGATTTCTTGGTCAGGTACTTCTTTTGAGTATTACATGCCGTATTTGTTTATGAAGAACTATCCGAATACGTTATTGGATGAAACGTATCATTTTGCACATATGTGTCAGAAATAGTATATGGCTAGTATCGACAAAGCATTGCCGTGGGGAATTTCTGAATGTGCATACGACGAATTAGATAATGCCCAAAACTATAAATATCGTGCTTTCTCTACACCGTATTTGAAAGCGAAAGAAGAGAAGGACTCTAGAATTGTATTGTCACCGTATTCTTCATTCATGGCAACACGTCTATTCCCAGAAGATGTTTACCGGAATATGTTGAAATTCCGTGATTTGGACATGTATGGTATATATGGTTTTTATGAATCATATGATGTGGAGACAGGAAATCCTGTCAAAGCGTTCTTTGCTCACCATCAAGGTATGAGTTTGATTGGAATTGCTAACTATTTGAAAGATGGTTTGGTTCAAAATTATTTCCATGACAATGTATCTGTTCAAACATTCGATATTCTATTGAAAGAAAAAAGTTCAATTGAAAGCAAATATCGATATGAAGATTGCAAAATATAAGAAATACGATTATGCTAAAGAAAAAATTGAAAACGACATTCGAGCATTCAACTATGTTTCTGATATGCCAGAAGTCTCTGTTTTATCTAACAAGAAATATTGTTTGTTGATGAACGACCGTGGTGATTCTTTCAGTCGTTATCGTACTATTCAATTGAATCGTTATCGTAAAATAACAGAACAAGATTACGGTTATTTCTTTATATATTAAAGATTTGGATACTAGTAAAGTTTGGTCTAATACCTATGCTCCAATCAATATTGCACCAGATAAATATGAAGTTATTTTTGCTTCTGATAAAATTAAGTATATTCGTACCGATGGCGATATTACGACGACAACTGAGATTGCTGTTACGAAAGAGCATCATGCTGAAATTCGTAAGATTACATTTACGAACAGTGGTGATGAAGTAAAAAGATTAGAACTTACTTCTTATATGGAACCGATTATTTGTGAAAATATGGCAGATGTCAGTCATCGTGTTTTCAACAGTATGTTCTTAGAAAGTACATATGATGAGGAGACGCATTCTCTGATTACGATGCGGAAAGCCCGTAATGATAATGAGACGAACGTTTACGTTGTCAACCGCATGGTTATCGAAGACCCTTTAGAAGAGTATCAATATGAGACAGATCGTTTCTATTTCTTAGGACGAAATCATAATGCTTCCAATCCAGAGGCACTTGTCAAACCGCTTACCAATACGGCAGGTACGAATGTAGAACCGATTATGAGTTTACGAAATCAAATTGAGGTTTTACCGAATGATTCTACTACTGTTTGTTTGATTAATGGATTCGGTCGTAGTAAAGAGCAGATTATGGATATAGTTCGTTCCTATGACGATAACTTATCTGTTAAGAAGGCATTCGAAGTTGCCAATTTAATGAACATCGTCAATACGAAAACGATGAACCTTACAGGTAGTGAGATGCGTGTTTATAACATCATGTTGAACTACTTATATCAAACGACTAAGATTGCTGTTAACGAAGAGAGAAAAGAGTTCTTAAAGAAAAATGCACTGGCTCAAAATGGTTTATGGAAGTTCGGTGTATCTGGCGATTATCCAATTATCTTAGTAGAAATTAACGATATTGGAGATATTAGTTTCGTCATGGATATTTTGAAATGTTTCGAATATTACAAGAACAATTCTATTTTCGTTGATATTATCACCATCAACAGTGAAAATTCCCAATATGCCAAATTAATTCAAAAAGGCCATCGATGAAGAAAAATATCGGATGTATACAGTCAACAATTTCTATCATACGCCAGGAACAATTACAGTTATCAATAATGAAGATATTACAAAAAGAAGATCGCAGTGTACTGAATGTTGTACCGAGATTGCGTTTCATCTTAGATGATCATAAGTCTTTGAAAAGAAAAGATGGATGAACTTCAAAAAAAGAGAATAAAATCAGTCATTATTCCGGTGTGTTATTGCAACACAATTTACCAGTTTCTGCGGACGATTATTCATTGGATTATAAAACTGACTTCGGTGGATTTACGAGAAATGGTAACGAGTATGTGATTTATAATCGAAACACTCCGACTCCTTGGTCTAACGTCATTGCGAATAGCACGATGGGAACCATTATTACGAACAATGGTTGTGGTTATACGTTTGCATATAACAGTGGTGAATTCAAGATTACGAGTTGGACAAACGATATGGTAACGAACGATAAGAGTGAAGGTATTAAAGTCAATGGCGAAATTTTCGATCCAGACGGTCTGTCGTCATGGCTTTGGATACAGTGTTTTAGAAAAGTGAAACAAGTAAATTAAAGCAAGAGTTAACCGAGTTTGTTGCAACAGAAGATAATGTTAAGTTCTTCTTATTCAAGATGACCAATAAAGATAAAAAGAAACAGAAATTGCGTGTCAGTTTCTGGTTAAATCCAACGTTCGGTAATTTTGAAGAAAAAAACAAGTCGCCATATTTTAACAGAATTTATGGGTGCTGATAACTACATGAAGATGAGGAATGTTTACAGCATAAATTACAGTAATGTTTCTGTATTTATGTCTTCTTCTTTACCGATTATTCATGCCGTCGATAATAAAGTTTTACTAAAACAGATTGATGTTTCAGTAGAATTAGATGCACAGGAAGATAAGACTGTCGTCTTTACTCTGGGATGTGCAAAGAGCGATGCTGAGAATTTAAAATTAATTCACAAATATAACAATTTGACAGCTGCTAGAAACGAGTTGAAGGCAGTTAGAGATTTATGGAAAGATCGTCTTTCTGTATTACAAGTTAAAACACCGGATAAGAGTACAGATTTCATGTTAAATGGTTGGTACTTATATCAGACAATTTCTTCTAGATTGCTTGCTAGAGCAGGATTCTATCAAGTAAGTGGTGCCTTTGGTTATCGTGATCAATTGCAAGATGCTATGAATATCGTTTATGCATTGCCAGAACTTACTCGTCGTCAGATTTTAACGAATGCTGCGCATCAATTTGAACAAGGAGATGTTCTACATTGGTGGCACGAAAGTAATCATTTTGGACTTCGCAGTTTATATAAAGATGATTATCTATGGCTTGTCTATGCGACAATCGAATATTTGACGGTTACAGAAGATTACGACATTTTGAAGGAAAAAGTTCCGTTTGCAACTGGAGAAGAATTGAAACCAGGCGAACACGAAAAAGGAATTACGTTCGGTTATACCAAAGAAAAAGTTTCTTTATTAGAACACATGGAACTATCTCTTCATTTAACGATGAACAGTCTAGGAGTTCATGGTCTACCTTTAATGGGTGGCGGAGACTGGAACGATGGTATGAATCGTGTTGGAGTTAAAGGAAAAAGGTGAAAGTGTCTGGTTAGGTTTATTCTTCTGTGATATTCTATCTCGGTATATTCCTCTTGTGCAGAAGATTAATCCAAAATATAACTGAAACCTCATCAAGATGCAATGGATCAAATGGCCAAGTCTTTAAACGAACATGCTTGGGATGGAACGTATTATTTACGTGCATACTTCGATAATGGTGCGAAGTTAGGTAGCCATGAAAATACGGAATGTAAAATCGACTTAATTAGCCAAAGTTTTGCTGTATTGAGCGGTGTTGCTCTCAAAAGACCGTGAAACACAGGCATTAAATTCTGTTCATGATTTATTAGTCGATAAGGAAAATGGTTTGGTTAAGTTATTAACTCCAGCATTCTCTAAATCAGTAAACAATCCTGGTTACATTATGAGTTATCCAGAAGGGTTACGTGAGAACGGTGGCCAATATACTCATTCTGTTGCTTGGTATTTAATGGCTTTGATTAAAGCTCATAAGTACGATGAAGCATACGAGTACTTCCATATGATTAATCCGGTTAACAAGACTGCTACTAACGAAGCAGTTTACCGTTACAAAAAAGTAGAACCATATGTGATTGCTGCCGATATTTATTCTAGTCCTAGATATCCTGGACGAGGTGGTTGGACGTGGTATACTGGTTCTGCTGGATGGTTCTATAAAGTTGGTATGCGCGATATTTTAGGATTCTATAAAGAAGGAGATATCGTTCGCATTGCTCCACATGTACCAGCTGGTTGGAAAGAGTATAAAATTCAATATCGATATTTGGATACGACATATCAGATTATCATTAAACTGGGTAAAGAGAACAAAGTTACCATTGACGGTAAAGAAGAATACAAAGATGGAATTTAAATTAACAAACGATAAGAAAACTCATGAGATAGAAATTCAAACAAAGGATGCGTGATTATGTTAAAATTTGATTTTTACGACATATGCGAATTCGTATATTCGGGAAGATGAAATTCAGGCGTTTTTGGGGAATCAAGAAAAGACAAAGAACAAACTATATCAGGGATTCCATGGCTGGATGGCTTAATTCAGACTTGGATCCATCTTTGTTAAATCAATTAGTAGAAACAGGAAACTACATTCGAACTAATTCGGATCTATTATTGGTAATCGGAATTGGTGGCTCTTTCATGGGCGCATATGCTTTGGATCAAATGTTCAGACGTTACTATAACGACTCTCATTTTGAAGTAATTTATGCCGGTTGGAATTTATCTTCTGATTATTTGAATGACTTACTAGCATACATTTCTGATAAACGTGTTACAGTAAACGTCATATCAAAATCTGGAACGACGATGGAGCCATCGCTTGCTTATGAAAAAGTGATGGAAGTTATGCATCAAAAAGTATTCAGAAGATGAACTCAAAAAAAGAGTAATCGTCACAACTGATAAAGAAAAAGGAACACTTCGTGAAGAAGTCAATCAAAAGGGTTACTCTTCCTTCATTGTTCCTGACAATATCGGTGGAAGGTACAGCGTTTTATCGCCAGTTGGCTTACTTCCTTTAGCAACGATTATCGATATTCGAGAGTTATTGCGAGGAGCCAAAAGTGCAATTCGATACATCGATCAAGCATACTTGTATGCAGTCAATCGAATCTGTTTGTTTAATCATCATCGCTATGTCGAAAATTTCGTTAGTTATGAACCAAAAAATGAATTATTTCTTAGAATGGTTAAAGCAGTTATTTGGAGAAACGGAAGGAAAATCTAATCGTGGTATTTTTTCCAACTTCCACCATTTATACCGCGATTTGCATTCTTTAGGACAATTCATTCAAGAAGGGACACCGCTTTTATTTGAAACGGTTTTGAAAGTAGAAGAGGGAACGGAGGTTGCTGGTTGCAGGTAGGGATATGCACGAAGTGAATAATATTACGGTCGACAGTGTTGCCCAAAAGCACATCAAGTACATACACCAACTCTTATGATAACTTTGGACCGTTTAGACAGTATACAATTGGGGAAGCGATTTACTTCTTTATGCTTAGTGCCGCTTTTTCTGGTTATTTATTCGGTGTCAATCCATTTGATCAACCAGGTGTAGAAGCCTATAAAAGTGAAGTTCGTAAGAACTTAAAAGAGACAACAAATTAATGTTGTCTTTTTTTTTGGTATGATATAATGGTGGTGAATAGATAAAACTTAGGTAATGATTATGATGCTATTAGATAATACATTATGCAGCAGTTCTGTTTTATATATTCAAAAGTTGTGAAAGGAGGTAAACTGTGAAATACTTAAAATATGTTGTTGCTGCTTTTGTATTATCGATTGGTTTGTCATGTGTGGGAGTTAATGGTGTTGGTATTGTTATGATGAATAATGTTAAAATCCCTATTTTAAATGGTATTTATACGTCAAATTCAGTAATTAATAAAACGGATACTAGTTATCCTCAAGAATTAGAACGTAAATATTGTTTAGATGACATTGGTCAGAACCAACGGGCTGTTGAGGGTAGAGTTATTGTTTATGGGCCAGCATCATCACAAGAATCAAATCTTGCATCTGCTTGGCGAAATATTCCTGATAAGTCTACTGTAGCATTTGATTCGGCGAGTCAACAAAATAAACCATATCAGCTACAGTTGAAGGCCACTACTACATCATTTACAACGGCGACATTTTATGGAACATGGTATTTTTAATTAATGTATAGGGAGGAAAAATGAAATATCTTAAGAGTGTATTAGGTGTATTTGTTTTATCTTTATTTTTATCTTCTATGGGAGTTAGTGGTGTTGGTATTGTTATGATGAATGATGTAATAATACCGAACTTTAAGGGCACATATACATCTAACTATAGAGTTTCAAAGACGGATGAGACTTATGAACAAAGTATTGCACGGGAATATTGTGTAGATAGTATTGGTCGTAATTCTAGATCAGTATCGGCAAAAGCAAAACCAAATTCATCTGAAGTTACAACAGAATGGGTTAATACTGTTGATTATAAAAATATTGAGCTTGGTGAAAAAACTAAAAATTTGATCGAATGGAATCTGTTGTTACAGGCTAATACTAATTCGTTAACTACAGCAGTTTTTACGGAACTTGGTATTATTAAAATAGGCAGTGATATAGTGACATAGCTAGCTATGTCACTGTTTTTTAAATTAAGATTGCAAAATTTTAATATTTATGATATAATTTTTTAGATATAAAACTTAGGTAATGATTATAGCTAATACATTATGCAGCAGTTCTGTTTTTATCTTTATTTTGTGTGTAGGTTGGGAGTATTGATGTAATGTATTTTAAGAAAAATAAATATTTTATTATCGCTTTTGTATTGATGTTATTGATTATATTTGTAGCGTTTAAGAATTTTCATCAAGAGTACTTTGGATATGTTAGGACTTATAATTTAATTAAAGAAAATTGCTATGAAGGTAAAGATTTGGATTATTTTCTTTGTGAACGATACGATACACCTGAGAAATTGGAAGAATATTTAACTACAAATGATCCAACTGAAATTTATGAATCTTTCGATGTTCGTTATGTTGTCTCTCTTTGCGATTCGAATTTCTATTTTCTTTGCCACTTTTATTTCCTCTTTTAATAGCAATTTTGTAATTGTTACTATTCACAAAGAGTATTCGTCGGGAATGTTTTAAAAATATGTTGATGCGTATGAATTATAAGAAATATGTTCGCCGTTATCAAACAATCGCTTTTAAAGCCGCGTTGATTCCTTTTATTTCATGGATTATTATTTTTTTAATAGCACTTATCTATACCGATTTTTAATTTTGGTATGCAATTTCATGAATTTTTTTAGCGAAACTTATTATAATTTTCTTTTATAATCATACATTGTTATATGCTGTTGGATTCTTGTTTGTTATTTTTTGCGTTAATTATTTCTATGCCAATATTGCTCTGTTTTTTGTTAGACGTATAAACAAAAATATGTTTGTTGCCATTATTCAAACGTTTATTACAGCTATTCTGTTTGCTTTAGTTATGTATTTATTATTTGCTTTTGGATTGAGTATTCCATTTGGTTTAACAGAGTTAGTCCCATATTTTAATTTTATATCTTATTGTGATGGTTATTATGAAACTCTTCCAATATTGATTGAGTTATGATTATTTCATTTATTATTTCAATTAGTACATTGATTATCAAAAAAAAAGTATATTCGAAGAAAGAGAAGTTGATTTTAGATTATGAAACAAAAGTGGAAAAATAAGGAAATGTTTCAATATATTATATCAAAAGATAACTTTAAGCTTTGCTTTTTTGTTTGCTATCTGTATTTCTGTTTATGGTGGAGCTATTTTAGTGACAAATACCCAAAATGTTTTCTCGGCATTTTTGTTATCATTTTCTTTCCCTATTTTTTTTCAAATTTTGTTTTTTGCTCTGTTTTTTTATAATACTTATATGACACTTACAATTGTTAATAGGGATTTGCATAATTATATTTATCGATTAGGTTCAAAAGCAAATTATATTAATTCTTCTATTCGTTTAAGTATATTATCTAATCTATATTTATTGTTATTATTTTTATTAATGTTTTTAACTGCTTATAACTTTTTAGGACCAGGAATTTCCTTTAATGGCGAGATTGACTTAGGATATTTTTTCTTTTTCTTCTTTCGCTATTTTATGATTTGGATTTTAACGTGCATTATTTTGTCATATTTATATTTGATAAGTAAAGTGAAATTATCTTATGTTTTTTCTTGCGTATTTTTTAGTTGCTATTTTAGGCTATTCTTATCTATTAGTACCATATCAGTATTTGTTTTTTCCGGGAAGTTTATTGGATGCATATGCGCAATTTCCTAGTTTTTCTATCCAACTTATTTTATCGATTAGTTTCATTATCGTATTAATTATGGTTTTGTTTCTATTATATTTTTACTCTAGAAAAAATAAAGGATTTGATATTGTATGATGTATTTGTGGTTATCCGATATTTATTATTTATTAAGAAAACGTTATTTATATCTATTGATTTTTTTCTTTTACCAATTCTCAGTACTTTTTTTAATTTCTTTTTCGAGTGCGGGATTTGTCGACTCATTTATTTCTGTTCTGGGACTTAACATCATTACAAATCAGTATAGTCCAATGGAAATTATCTCTTATTTGTATTTTGTCTTCTTTGCGCTTTTTTCTAGTAATCGATCTTTATTTAAAAAAGATATACTATATCAATTAGATAATATTTTTATGCGTATGTCTTTATCGAAATGGTATATGCACAAGACATTCTTATTTATAGCAGTTATGTTTTTTAAAATTGTTTCAATATCTATTGGTTGTACTCACTTTCTTGATATTGAAAGGTCCAATAACTTTTTCAGTTTTAGAATTATTGCAATTATTTATAACGGATACATTATATACCGTTTTATTACAATTTCTTATTTTATTTGTTGCTATTCTTTGTCTTCTTTTAGTAAAGTGAGATGGCTTTCTATTTTATCGATTTTAATTACTTTTTTTCCTTTTTTCCAAAAAGTATTTTGATTTTTGAGCGTTATTGGTTAGTTTCTATTTTCTTTATTGTCGTATTGATATTTTTGATTTTAAAAATCATTAGTAAGAAAAAATTTTTGAGAGAATTTATTAGGAGGTTAGATTTATGAAAATTGAAATTAAAAATGTTACAAAAGTATTTGATCATCAAGAAGTGATAAAAAATGTTCGCTTACTTTAACAGAGGGACATATTTATGGATTTATAGGACGAAATGGTTCTGGTAAGAGTGTTATGTTAAAAATGATTTGTGGATTTTATACTCCTACTACGGGAGAAATTTTGTTGGATGGGAAAATTATAATCAAGATGGAAAGTTTCCTCCATCTATGGGTGCGTTAATTGAAAAGCCAAATTTTATTGCTGATTTAACTGGCTTTTGAAAACTTAAAGTTATTAGCTTCGATTCAGAAGAAAATTAATGACTCTGATATTAACAAGATTTTAGATGAGGTTCATTTAAATGAAGACAGAAATAAGAAGTATCATAAGTATTCATTAGGAACAAAGCAGAAATTAGGAATTGCTCAAGTCATTATGGAAAATCCAGATATCATGATTTTAGATGAGCCTTTTAATGGTGTAGAAAATGAAACTGCTGAGCAAATTAGAACGTTACTATTGAAGTTGAAAAAAAGGGGAAACTAATTATTATTGCCTCTCATATTAAAGAAGATATTGCCATCTTAGCAGATGAGGTCTATGAATTTGATGCTGGTATGGTTACAAAAATGAAAAAGTAATTAAGCTACTAGGCTTAATTTTTTTTGTGCTTTTAATTAATTATGCACCTTTTTATGATTATTCTGATTTCAAAATATAATTTTACTATTTATAAACGATTTTGGATTACTTTATATGTTTTTTGGATTTTTTGTGGTACTATAAATATAGATACTAGAGGAGAATGATTATGAGCGTATTAGAAGTTAAGAACTTAACCAAAAAGTTTGGTAAAAGAGTCATTTTAGATCAGGTTAGTGTAACTTTAGAAGAGGGAGAAGTAGTTGGATTAGTTGGTCCAAATGGAGCAGGGAAATCTACTTTTATTAAATCCATTCTAGGTCTTTATAATATCGATGAAGGCGATGTAAAAATTTGTGGTTTTGATGTTTATAAACAGCATCGTGATGCTTTTATCTAAAGTTGGATGTATTGTGGAAAATCCAGATATGTATCAAAATATTTCGGGTCGTAAAAAATTTGAAAATTTGTGCTTTAATGAATGACTTGCCAAAAAAAATACTGATATTGATTCGGTTGTTCATTTGGTTCGTATGGAAAGTAGAATTGATGATAAAGTAAAAACCTATTCTCTTGGTATGAAACAACGTTTGGGATTAGCTTCTGCACTTTTTAAATCATCCCAAGTTGTTAATTTTAGATGAACCGATTAATGGATTGGATCCTCAGGGAATTATGGAACTTCGTCAAATTGTTAGAGACCTTAGTAAGAAAGATAAAATGACGGTATTAATTTCTAGTCATATTTTGGCAGAGATTGGGCAAATGTGCGATCGAATTATTATGATTGATCAAGGTAAGATTGTCGATTCTTTCACTATGGATGAAATTCGTGCAAAAAAAATATTAGTTTGGAAGAAGAGTATTTAAGCAAGGCTTCCAAAGACATAAGATAGGGGGATAACATGAAAAGAATACTACAGTTAATTCGATGTGAATTTGTAAAAGACTTTTCACTCGTTAAGATTGCCCTTTGTGGAGTTAGTTTGTTTCTAGTTAGTTGGATTTTTTTTATCTTTTTGTTTCTAACATTTATTATCGTTATCATGAAACACCAAGAGAATTTTATCAAGAAAACGTCGATTATATTATTCAGGAACGGATAATGCGATTGCAGATAATGCAGTAGAGCCTACGTTCTATCATCAGTTATCAGAAGATGTTTATACCTACATGGTTCCCTATTATGAGGATGCATTAGATAATCCGATTGACTTTATTGAGTACTATTTGACGTTGTTTCTTCGTTCTTATTCGAATCAGTTGGTACTAGAATCCTTTGATTGAACATTATGGTACTGACTATGCGACTCAATTGATTTTGATGACGATCCGGAATTTAACCGTTCGAATAGTTACGATAGTATTATTAAGTATAGTTCGTATACATTAGAAGATTTGAATCAAGAGTTAGTTCGTGAACAGACTATTTGCAGTATTTTAGAGCAAGTAATTACAACTGGTGAATATTATCACGTCGCAGAATATTGGCAATACATCAATCCTGATTCTAATGGATATCTAAATCGTTGTTATCAATACATTATCGACAATAAAATTGTAGATGAAGATGATGTGCGAATTCAAAATCAATGCTTTTATTATGAGTTAGAAGCACAGGAAAAAGAACTTGTCGTTCCAACTTTAGAAGAGTTTATGGATGCTGATCCGTATCAGTATTTTTGGTTAGAAACTTATGATCAAGTAGCACGGTATTACGAAATTCAAAATGAGAAAATTGACCAAGATAAACAAATTGTAGAGTATGCTATTGAACATAATGTCCCACATGGAATTGTAGAGGCAAGTGAGAGTTACGACTATGTCGAACCAACTTCTCAAACCTATATGGATTACGGATTATACTTAGCTTTTTGCAGTCATTATTTTACTAACAATTTGCTATGCGGGAACCATTTCTAACGAACATAAAATGGGAACTGTCAAATTGCTTTTATACGAGAAAAGCGACTCGTTTCGAAGTTATTACTGCTAAATTGATTTATGTAATTATGAATCTATATGTGTTATGGATTATTGCATCTGTTATTTTCTTCTTCTTAGTAGGTTCGCAATATGGATTTGCTGATCTATTTGGTTCAAAGATTATCACTTTATTTGGTAATACGATGTCTGTTCCTTATTTGCTTTGGTATTTTGTATCGATGCTCATTTGTTCTTTACCATTGCTTTTCTACGTAGCAGTTTTGGTTTTGTGTTCGGCATTTATTCCAACTACTGCAGTTACATCCGTTTTAATGACAGTTGGAACCATTTTTTCTTTTCTATTATTTGGATTCTAATTAATTTGATGTGGAGTGTCGATATTAGTGCGGTTGCATTTTTACCGTTTTCTTATATTGAATATGCATTTACGTATTTTTAAAAGTTCATTTTACATGTATTCGGTTGCTAGGACAGGTGTTCCTATGGGCTCTTATGGTCTTGTCGTATCTCTTGTTTGTGCTGTTTTGGTATTTATTGCTACGATTATTTTTTACCAGAAAAAGATATTAAAAATTAGGTGAATTTATGAAATATTTTGGGAAGTTAGTTTATTGTGAGTGGTTAAAAACTTTACGAGAGGAAAGTTCATCTTTGCTTGTGTTATTTTGGGCATAGTTGCATTTATCACAATATTTGTGAACTTTTTATATTATGAATATAGGAACTTCTGTTCCTGTATCACACGAACAAGAGTATCAGAGTGCATTGAATAGTTACGAACAGAATCCGACTCCTTACCGAGAACTTAAGCTTATGTACTATCAACAATTCTTTGATGATTTTTTCGAAATTGATGGAGACAGAGCATCTATCTAAATCCAACGTAGCGCATCAAATGTATTTTTTGTATCAAAATTATTATTCATATCAGTATGTTTTAGAACATTTTAATCAGCCTGAACTTACCAATTTACTGGATTCAGCATCAGAAAGTGAGAAAAGTGATGCCTTTTATATATCGCTAAAAAATAATTCTCAAAGTGATTATGAGAGTGTTGTAAAATTTTTTTCATTTTATGAACAAGAGTTTAATCATATGCACCAAGCGGTGCAAAAAATGATTCCTATTATCATTATGCACAATACGTGGTTTTGTCAGAAGATTTACAAAGGGAGTTTGTAAGTGAAGACCTTGTTGTCATTCGCCCTGAATTTTCTTATGCAGTAGAAAATAAAATAGATGATTACCAAGATATTCGCTTGTTAAATTACCAATTTTACCAAGGTTTTAAACAAAATCTTGAATCCAATCCGATTCCTAGTAGAGAAAAATATCGTTCTGGTGATATTTTAGCATATCGTATGGATACATACGAGCAAACTGTTCAGTATTATGAATTCATGCATGAATATTGGAAGGAAGGAATGGCATTAACTAAGTACGGAATAGAGCATCAATTAAAGACAGATATTCCAATAGTTGGCGATAATTTGTATGCTCCATATCAAACTTCACAAACTTATATGAATTATGGTTTATCACTTGGTGTCGTTATTTTATTTCTATTGATTTTGACGAATTCTTCCATTGTTTCCAAAAAGAATATGAAGAAGGAACAGTTAAGTTACTGTATACTAAAAAGGCTCCTCGTTGGGAAATATTATTGGCTAAAAATTTGTTATCTTATTATTTTGATGTATTTATTTTGGATTGTCGGTTCTATTTTTTACTTTCTTTTTTTTCCGGTCTATTTTACGGATTTGGAGATTTACATTTTCATCCAAATTACTTTATGTGAATGGAATTGTTGTCGAACTTCCGTATTTAATTTGCTATTTCAGAGAGTTGCTTATTAGCAGTTTGCCTGTCATTTTCTTTTATTTGCTTTTTATATGGGATGTCATCTTTTCTGTCTAATGTTGTTTAACTGCTTCTCTTTTGAGTATTGTCTCTTTGTTTTCTGCTTTTTTTCTTTTCTTTGGTATCGTTTTTAAGAGATGTTGATTTTTGGTCTGTTTTTTGGACTCCATTCCCATATTTAAATATGCGATACGTGTTACAATACAACGATAACTTTATTTACTCCCCAAGTCGTGTATGGTATTAGCAGAACGAGTTTTGTTCTTCCATGTGTGATTGGAATTGTTCTTGTTTTAGGTATTTCATTCGTTGTTTTGAATTTTCAAGATGTGAAGACAAAGGCATAGAAAAAAGGACGTTTTAGTCCTTTTTTGGTTGATCCACTTTCCAAATATAATGACGATGTAGTACATAATTACAGACAGAATTGCTAGTAGTACGACTCCAGCAATGACAAGATCTAAATTGAATACTTGACTGCCGTACATGATTAGATATCCAATTCCTTCTTTGGATACTAAAAGTTCACCCATGATGACACCGATTAAACACATCCCGATATTGACTCTCATACTTTGTAAAATGGTCTCTTTGTTAGCTGGAAGTACACCGTAATAAAACTGTTTCCATTTACTTACTTTGAAACTTTTTAATACTGTTAGGTACTCGTCTGGTGTATGCATAAATCCCTCATAGATGGTGATAATTGTTACAATTAAGGAAATCATCAGTGCCATGACAATGATCGAATTGGTATTGGCTCCAACCCAAAATGATGATGAGTGGTCCTAGAGATACTTTTGGCAGAGAATTTAAAATGGTTAAATACGGATCCATTACTTTGGCAAAGAAGGAATTGAACCAGAGTAGGGTGGCGATGATGAGCCCTAAGACGATTGCAAGAGTAAAACTGACGGCAGTTTCCATACAAGTGATGGCAATATGATTCCAGAAATTTCCAGCTTGAATTAAATTGGTAATGACACGTACGACGTTTAATGGCGAAGAGAATATGAATTCATTAATGGTTTTTGTCTTTACTAATGCGTACCAGAGAAGTAGAAATCCCATTAAAATTGCAAGTTGTGTACAAAGTACTAGGATTTTTGTCCTTTTCTTTTTCTTTAAATAGTTTTGATGTTCGATACTATGTTTCATTTAAATCCCTCCAAATCGCATCGTAATAGTCGTTAAACTCTTTGCATTTCCTGTTTTGAAATGGAGTGGATTTATCGGTTAAATGTATCTTGTATTCTTTTTTGATTGTCGCTGGTCTTTTGGTTAAGACGATAACCCGGTCAGCTAGGGCGATTGCTTCTTGGATGTCGTGGGTAACGATGATAGCGGTTTTTCCTTCTTCTTTGATGATTTGATAGATGTCATCACTTAATTTTAAACGGGAGATATAATCTAGTGAACTAAACGGTTCATCTAACAGTAAGATGTCAGGGTTCGTAGCAAGAGTTCTGATTAAAGCAACTCTTTGTCTCATACCTCCAGATAAGCTTTTCGGATATTTGTCTTTGAATTCTTCTAAACCGTATTTTTGTAATAATTGGATTACTTCTTTTCTTTTTTTCATCTGTTAAATTTCCTTGTACTTTTAGTCCAATTAGACAGTTATCTAAAATGGTTAACCAAGGAAATAGAGAATCTTTTTTGTAGCATGTACCCGAATGATAGATTGGAATGGTTCGATGTAATGGTGCCATCCGATTTTTCTTCTAGTCCAGTTAATATGGATAATAATGTGCTTTTTCCACAACCGGAAGGACCGACAATAGCAACGAATTCTTTTTCTTCAATCGATAATGTGATATTTTGAATGGCCTCGATTTCTCCTTGTTTATCATGATATCGTTTGGCAAGATGATTGATTTTTAAAAGTTCTTTATTCACTGATTGGATAACTCAGTTCTGAATAAGGAACTTTTTTTCTTCTAGTTCGCCAGCGTCTATCATGATATCTTGTAAGTGATTGAATGATTCTTCTGTAAAGCTAGTTGTCGTTGGCCAAGCATCGATTTCACGGTAGCGTCCGACAACTTCTGTCAAGTCGTTTAAAGAAGTGTCTGGGAAGAAGCTAAGAATGGTTTCTGCAACTTCTTCGTCACTATGAGAGTGTACATAGTCAAGTCCTTTCTGTACTGCACGATTAAATCCTGCAATTAAATCTGGATTTTCTTCAATAAAACTAATTCTAGCACTATAAGAGGTGTATGGCACTACTCCTCCTAATTCCCCGATACTAGCAACGACGTAGCCGTATCCTTGTTGCTCTACTTCTAGAGCAGTTGGTTCAAATAACGTTACGAAGTCGTCATCTCCGCCGATGAACGCTCCACCCATAGCAGCAAATTCGACACTCGTATCGATTGTCAAATCCGTTTTTCGGATCCATTCCATTTTGGCGTAACACGTACTCGAATGTCATTTCTGGCATTCCACCTCGTCTTCCACCAATGACTGTTTTTCCCCGTAAATCTTCTAAGGTAAAGTTTTCAATCGGTGTACGCGATACTAAAAACGATCCATCTTTTTGTGTCAATTGGGCGAACGTTTTTAAATAGTCTTGTTCGCCACCGTTGTATACATAGATGGTCGCTTCTGAACCGGATAACCCGATATCTGCATCTTTGGAAAGTAATGCTGCGGCAACTTTATCGGCACCAGGTGTTAAAATTAAGTTGATTTCCATGCCTTCTTCTTCAAAGTAACCGTTTTGGATGGCAGCGTATTGAGGAGCATAGAAAATCGTGTGCGATACTTCTGCCAAATTGATTGTGGTTAGGTTATCATCCTCTTTTTGGTGTAGAGAATGTCATTGTCAATGCGGTTATCACTCCGATGAGTAAGAGAATGACTCCCGTTATGATTAATCTTTTTTCATATATTCTCCTTTCAGGGTATTATATGTTCATTTGTTGGAATTGCTTGTTATGAATGACTATTTTCCGGTTTTGGTATGAATGTTTTTCTTTACAGGACCGCTTAAAATGACATATAATGAAGATGGTGATAGAATGTTAGAAATAGCAATTATTCATGGACCAAATCCGATGGATGGTAAAGATATGGATGGAGAGATTACGCGGTTAGAGACAGAGGACGAACACGAGCAACATATTGTTACGTTAGTAGATTTTTAAGAAGGCACTATAAAGATGACCAGAATTTGCAACAATTAAAAATGACACATCCAATTCAAACGGCATGTTATGTGTTTACTCGTTTAGGAGATGTTGTGTTTATCGATACGACAGGTGCTAATCCAAAATCTCACGTTGGAATCGGTACGTTTATGATGCCGAAAGAGTTGACTGAAAAACAGAAAGTGGGACTTCAAAAATTTCAAAATCAGATTGCTGATTACAACGATGTTCGTATCGATTATGATATTCAGTATGATGAAGGGTTCTTCGATTCTCAGACTTTGCGCGGTACGGGTAAAATGCCGTTAGTGTTATTGATCGATATCTAGAAAAAGTTGCTACAAGTAAAAAAATGAAATAATTTTTTATATTTCTTTTCGTTTCGCTTTTGGGCGAAATTTTTCTTTTTTTGAGCGGCTTTTTCTCTTTACCGTATTTCTGTTTTCGTTTATAATAAACGTAAGATGAAAGTATTTAAAAAATACTTTTTTGTATTATTTTATGGACAGAATCATTCAAAGATGAATAGGATAGCAGTAAAGGAGTAGTATGTATATGAATAGAGAGGTTGTTAGAGCAGATTTAGCGCGAGAAAAGGCATGGAATCAAGCTGTTGCAATCATGCGTTCAGAAGGATATGAAATTAGTCCTCAAGAAGAAGTTTCCTATAGACATCAGTTGACTTCTTCTGAACATAGGAGTACGACTAGTAAAGTTAAGAGAAAGGAATATCGATAAAATGGATTTGACAGCAATCGGGATGGATCCTTATTTAATCCCTGGGACAGATGTATTACAAAATAAATTGGGAATTACCGATGGGGAACAATTAAAGGAAATGGATAAAAAATTAGTTTGGAACGTCTTTACGAACTTCGTACAGATGCTTTGGGATGCTTTCAAAAGGAAGGTTTGATAACAGATGATAGTATCCAATTTGGCCCGGAACATTTAAAAAGAATTCACTATTATCTTTTTCATGATGTTTATCCATTTGCAGGAGAATATCGTACGATGGATATTGTGCGAAGGGAAGACATCCTGCACCAGCAGATTACATCATTAAATTTATGACACATTACGATATTGAGATGGAACTTTCGATGACACTTTTTAATATGGTTAGGACGTTACCATATAAACAATTTTCTGATAAGGATGTCTATGCCGATTGGTTAGCAAATTATTTTGAAAGAATGATTTACATTCATCCGTTTCGAGAAGGAATGGGCGTTCCATTAAAGAATATTTTACAGAGTTCGTGGAATACAACAACGATAAGTTACAACTTCCAGATGTCGAACTACGTTGGGATAGGATGGATGCGGATGTTCTTTCTAATATTACTTATCAAATGACAGTCGATGAAGATTGTGTCAAAAAAAACAGTTTCGAAAAGGAATTGTGTATCAAGATCAAAAAGGAGAGTCATTCATCGAATCAAATGTAGAACAGTTTAAAAAAAGGAGCACGAAGTATGAATTTAGAGGGTTTAAATACAAATCAAAGAGAAGCAGTTACGACTACTGATGGAGCATTGTTAGTTTTAGCAGGTGCAGGTAGTGGAAAGACTAGAGTTCTTACCATGCGAATTGCTTATTTAATTGAAGAGAAAACGTCAGTCCTTACCAAATTTTGGCAATTACGTTTACGAATAAAGCAGCACGGGAAATGAAAGAGAGAATTACAAATTTAGTTGGTCCTGTTGCTAAGAACATGCAGATATCGACATTCCATTCCTTAGGTGTTCGAATCATGCGTGAGAATTACGATAAGTTGGGATACGATAGTAACTTTGTCATTTTAGATAGTGATGATTCGTTATCAGTCATTAAAAGAATTTTGAAAGAGATGAATCTAGACCCGAAACAATATAATCCGAATGCGATTCGCAACAAGATTAGTAATTGTAAGAACGAGTTGATTTCTGCGGATGCCTATGAGCGATATGCGGTATCCGAGTTCGAAAAAAATTGTATTAGATGTCTATCGTCGGTATCAAAAGAAGTTAAAGAAAGATAATTCTTTGGATTTTGATGATCTTTTGGTTTTACCAATCGAGTTATTTCGAAAACATCCGGATGTGTTAGAGCACTATCAAGATAAGTTTCAGTATGTATTGGTAGATGAGTATCAAGATACCAATGAGGCACAGTATATCTTGACGAAGATGATTGCCGCTAAGTATAAAAACATCTGTGTAGTAGGAGATCCCGATCAAGCAATCTATTCTTGGCGTGGTGCTAATTACAAGAACATCATGAATTTTGAAAAAGATTACAAGTCTGCTAAGACGATTTTGCTAGAGGAAAATTATCGTTCTACTAAGACGATTTTGGATGCTGCCAACTGTGTCATTCGTAACAATCCAAACCGGAAAGAAAAGAATTTCAAGTGTATGGGAGAAGTTGGGGATGCCATTACATACTATCGTGCTAACGACGAACGGGATGAGGCAAGATTTTGTATTGAGGAGATTAAAAAGTTGGAAAGTGACGATGTTTCTCCTTCTGAAATCGCTGTTTTATATCGTACGAATGCGCAATCTCGTGTTTTAGAAGAAGAGTTTTTGAAAGCGAATGTGCCATTTAAAATCATTGGAAGTTTCTATTTCTACAACCGAAAAGAAATTAAAGATTTATTGGCATATTTGAGATTAATTCATAACGACCGCGATAACGTCAGTTTATTACGTGTCATCAATGAGCCAAAACGTGGCATCGGTTTGAAAACGATTCAGAATATTCAAGATCGTGCTGATGAATTGGGTATCAGTTTATATGAAGCAATTACTTCTTCTAAAGAGTTGGAGTTTAAGAATTTAATTGAAGACTTAAAACGGGTCAGTGAAGATTTAACTCTTACAGAACTTGTCGATAAAGTTTTAGATGCGACTGGTATGCGCGCCGCACTAGGGTCAGAGAAGACGATTGAATCTGAAATCAAATTAGAAAACTTGGAAGAGTTTAAGTCTATTACGAAGTCATTTGAAGATAGAGAGGGAGTTGTTTCCTTAGAAGATTTCCTTTTTAGAAGTCAGTTTGGTTAGTGATGTGGAAGACTATAAGAACGATCCAAATCGGGTCAGTTTGATGACGACTCACTCGGTCAAAGGATTGGAGTTTGAATACGTGTTTGTCGTTGGTTTAGAAGAAGGAATTTTTCCACATATGAATTCTTTTGATGGATGCGAGTGAACTAGAAGAAGAACGAGGACTTTGTTATGTCGCAATTACACGTGCTAAGAAGAAGTTGTATTTATTAAATGCTAGACAGAGAATGCTTTTTTTGGTAAAGAGCAAATCAATCCAGTTAGTAGATTTATTCGCGAGATTGATTCTTCTTTACTGAAGACGAGCGAACCGGAAGTAAAAGAAGAAAAGGCTCCGATTCAGAAAGAGGAAATGTACCGCAGTGAAGACGTCTCTTATCAAGTGGGAGATTACGTTTATCATGAAGTGTTCGGTGCTGGGCGTGTGACAGAAGTTTCTAACAACTTGCTTACGATTGCTTTCAAGCATCCGTACGGTATTAAAAATTGATGAAGAATCACAAGAGTATTCAAAAAGTATAGATAAAGGAGAAATTATGGAGCATAAAAACATGACGTTACTGATTATGGCTGCCGGAATGGGCAGCCGGTTTGGAGGACTTAAACAGATTGAACCAGTAGGACCAGAGGGAGAATTCATCATCGATTATTCGATTTACGATGCGATTCAAGCTGGATTCAATAAAGTGGTTTTTATTATTAAACGAGAGAACTACGACCTTTTCAGAAGCACGATTGGAACAAGAGTAGAACCGCATATCGATGTTTCGTATGTCTTTCAAGACATGGAAAATGTTCCTTCGTTTGTGGAGATTCCATCCTCTCGCGTAGCCCCTTGGGGAACTGGTCAAGCGATTCTTGCTGCAAAAAGATGAAATTCACGAACCGTTTGCGGTCATTAATGCCGACGATTTTTATGGAGCAGATGCTTATCAAGTAGCAGCAAACTTCTTACGTACTGCTCATGAGAAAGAAAAAAGTTATGCTGTTATCTGTTATGAAGTTAGTAAAACGATGAGTGAAAATGGCAGTGTAAAACGTGGCGTATGTGAAATTCAAGACGGATACTTAAAAGGAATTACAGAGTCCAAAGTAGAACGAGAAGGAGAATATACCGTTGCTAGACCTCTTTCTGGTGCAAAAGAATTTACAATTCCTGCCGACCGATTAGTATCTATGAATTTATTCTGTTTTTCTCCTGATATTTTTTTCGTTTCTAGCAGCGGATATGGAACGTTTTTTCAAACGCGAAAAAGATAACCTATTGAAGTGTGAATTTTTAATTCCAGAAGTGGTGTCAGATGCAATTCAAGATGGAATATTCGATGTAAAAATACTTTCTACAAAATGCGACTTGGTATGGTGTAACGTATCGTGAAGATAAAGATACCGTTGTGAAAGCAATTCAGAAAATGGTGGATGATAAAAAAATATCCACTTCCATTGTGGAAATAGTTACGGCTATTTTTTTTTTGGTATAATATATCTGGTGATATAATGTGCGGAAGTTTATAGGATTATTGTTATTGCTTGTGATTGTGACGGATGCACCAAAAGATCAAAATTGATGTATTCTCTACCAAACGAGTATGCTATCGATCGGAGCAATGTGGAAACGATTCAATTAGTCAAAGAAGAAAATGGTGAAAAAAAAGAGGTTGTGGAATATCACAATATATCACAGGATTTGCTTTGTTAAATGACCGATATGTATATTTACAAACAGCTAGAAATTATACGAATGATGAAGATACTTCTACCGTTATTGTTTTGTATTATTTGGTTGATTCTGAGACGGATGCTGTGACAGGACCGTTTACGTTAGATAATCGAGATGTCATATTAGAAAATATCGGTGTGACAGAGCACCAACTTTGATACAGACTGGTTCTATACCAGACGGGGCGACAACCTATTAATTTTTTAATGATTTATTTGTATTTTGTTGCTATTTGAACAAACGTTTGATAAAATTCTAAGAGAGGAGGTTTGGTGTTATGAACAATTTAGAAACATATTCAGAAAGTATATTTGAGAATATTAAACATATTGATGAGTTCGGCAATGAATATTGGGATGCTCGAGAGTTGATGCCTTTGTTGGAATATAGTAAATGAGAGAATTTTCATAAGGTTATTAAACGCGCGATGTTGGCATGTGGAACTAGTAATAACAACTGTTTCTGATCATTTTCCTGAGTTCAGAAAACGATAGCAATGCCTAAAGGTGCATTAAAAACAGTAGTTGATTATAAATTATCAAGATATGCATGTTATTTGATAGTTCAAAATGCCAATCCTAAAAAGAAATCAGTGGCACTTGGGCAGACGTACTTTGCAGTGCAGACGAGAAAACAAGAGATTACGGAGTTAGAATATTCTAGATTATCTGAAGATGAGAAAAGACTATATACTAGAATTTTGTTAATAATAAAAAATAAATATTTGTTTCAGACTGCAAAAGATTCAGGTGTAGAAAATTTTGGTAAATTTAATAATTATGGATATAAAGGCCTTTATAATGGTGAAACAGCTAAACAAATAGCAAAACGAAAGAGCATTAATGAAAATGAAGATATTTTAGACTATATGGGAAGTGAGGAATTAGGTGCTAATTTATTTCGAATTACTCAAACAGAAGCTAAATTAAAAAAAAGATTCTGTCGATAATGAAAAAAGACGCCTGTTTGACGCATTATCATGTTGGCAAAACAGTTCGAAAAAGCTATTCAAGAATTAGGTGGCAATATGCCGGAAACATTGTCGACACCAGAAAAGTCTATTCGAGAGTTAGAAAAAGAAGAATTGCAAAGAATTGGAACCAATCCATAGAAATTTGAATTTCAAAAATGATAATGTCACAAGGAGGAATAATATGGAAGATGTTAAGAAGCGAATGGATGAATTGGTCGAATTATTAAATGACGCCAATTATCATTATTATACATTGAGTGATCCTAAGATTACCGATCAAGAGTTTGATAAGTATTTACGAGAACTAGAAGATTTGGAAAGCGCTTATCCGGATTTGGTACGAGATGATTCTCCAACGAAGCGTGTCGGTGGAGAAGTTTTAACTGGTTTTCAAAAAGTTACGCACAACGTACCGATGCTTTCTATTCCGGATGTATTTAATGAAAGTGAGATATCTGCTTTCGATGAGCGTTTGCATAAGGAAATTGGAAATCCAACTTATGTTTGTGAATTGAAAATCGATGGTCTTTTCTGTCTCTTTGGTTTTATGAAAAGGTCGTCTTGTCAGTGCTTCTACTAGAGGAGATGGAACGGTTGGAGAAGATATTACCAACAACGTTAAAACGATTAAAACGATCCCTTTGAAGTTAAAAGAAGAAATCGATATCGAAGTTCGAGGCGAGATCTACATGGCCAAAGACACGCTTAAGAAACTAAATGAGAAACGTGCTTTGGAAGGATTGCCGTTACTCCAAAATGCTAGAAATGCAGCGAGTGGTTCTATCAAGCAGTTGGATAGTAAAGTAGCTGCTAGTAGAAAGTTGGATTCTTGGATTTACTATTTGCCGGAGCCTGAGAAATTTGGAATTACGACTCACTTTGAAGCATTGAGTTTATGAAGAAATTAGGTTTTTAAAGTCAATCCGAATAACCGCATCGTTCATACTTTTTTTCTGAGATTTTGGATTACATTAACGAGTATCAGGAAAAGAGAGCATCACTTCCTTATGACATCGACGGAATTGTCATCAAAGAAAATTCGGTTGCTGCTTGAACAAGACTTGGCAATACTGCTAAGTATCCTAGATGGGCGATTGCATATAAGTTTCCAGCTGAGCAAGTATTAACAAAATTAAAAGATATTATTTTTTACGGTTGGTCGAACGGGGCAAATTACTCCCAATGCCGTTTTGGAACCAGTTATTGTTGCTGGTTCAACGGTTGCTCGGGCGACTCTTCACAATGAAGATTACGTTAAAGCAAAAGATTTGAAGATTGGGGATACCGTTTCGATTCATAAAGCAGGGGATGTCATTCCTGAGGTGGGCGAAGTCATCTTAGAAAGACGAACTGGAGAAGAGAAGGACTTTGTCATGATTGAAAACTGTCCGATTTGTGGCAGTAAACTTGTAAAAAAAGAAGGACAGGTCGATTATTATTGTGTCAACCCAGAATGCCCTAGAAAAGATATCGAAAGTCTCATTCACTTTGCATCTCGTCATGCCATGAATATCGAAGGCTTGGGCGATGAAATTGTGGAAGACTTCTACAACCTTGGATTTATTAAAGATTTTGCAGATATCTATCACTTGAGTGAACATCGTGATGATTTGACGAGGTTAGAGGGATACGGTGAAAAGTCAGTCGATAAATTGTTGGCAGCGATAGAAAACTCAAAAAAGAATTCTTTAGAACGTTTGCTGTTTGCACTAGGAATTTTAAATGTCGGTGAGAAGACTTCTCTAACACTCGCTATGAAATTCGACAACCTTGCCAATTTACGTGCGGCTACCGAAGAAGAGTTGAGTTTGATTCCTGATATTGGTCCTGTCATTGCTAAAAGTATCGTTTCTTATTTTCAGGATTCTAAAAAAGTGTCAAGTTGTCGATAAATTAGTAGATTTAGGATTGAATACAGTTTACACTGGGCCGAAGATAGTGCAAAACGAGGATTTTGCCGGTAAAACATTCGTTGTCACCGGTACGTTAAGCGCGATGGGCAGAGATGAGGCAGAAAGTAGAATTCAGTTGTTAGGAGGAAAAGCTTCTGGATCTGTAAGTAAGAAGACGAGTGCAGTCATCGTCGGTAGCAATCCTGGCAGTAAATATGACAAAGCGCAAAGTCTTGGCATACCGATTTGGACGGAAGAAGAATTTTTAGAAAAATTAGGAGATAAGGTGGCTTAGCCATCTTTTTTTTTGACGTCTTTTTTGTCAAATTTTGTTGTCAACTTTTGGAAAACTTTTGGCAACTTGTTTACAACTTTTTTAGAATCTATTATAATGATACTAGGAGAGTGATCAGGATGAATTTTAAACAGAGAATGTGCATCTTAGGTATGGTTTTTGCAATCTTCCTGATTACATTAGGAAACGGTCTTTCTTTTTATATCTAACTACCGTGAAGATGTTTCTTTAAAAACGACAATCGTCAGTCAGATGAGTCAAGAATACGAGTCTTTTGCAGATCAATCGGTTCTTTTACGAAACGAGTTAGAATCTTTCAATCGTTCGATTGGAACGTATTACGATACGATGTTGACGACGAATGTGGAAACACTAGAGCATATTAGCAATGCGACTAGTATGATGGATACTTTGGTTCCCATGGCTGAATCTTTACGGGCGAAATGTGCTGAAAATGGTAATATCGATTCTTTGACTGCTCAAAAGTGTGCGATTTTCGAGCAGAATTACGAAACGTTAACGTCTACTTACGTTAGAATTATCGATAGTTACAACCAGGTTGTTTCCGGTTACAATGCTTGGGCAATGCAAAATAATCAGGAACAAATTTTACCGTATTCTTCTATTTATTATGAACAGTTCCGTTAGGAGGTCTCCTTATGAAGAAACCAAAAACTTCTAAAAAGAAAAGTAACAAAATCATTAAGATTTTGTTTTTAGTTAGTTTAATTTTATTGCCATTTACTTGTTTTTTTTATTCTGCATCTTTTTATATCATGGGAGTTCTTTTTGCATTCTATTTTTCTATGGATTTTTTTTTTTGGCTAATGTCATCTTGTCGTTTATTTTTTTCGTTTTGTTGTTTTTTGAGACGTGGTTTTCCACCAAAGGTGTTCTTGATTGCTCCGGATACTCTTACCATTACATGTATCGCGGTTGGGATTTGTTTGTTTGGACTTGATTCGATTTGTTGTTATATGGTGATTATTCGGCATTTCGAGAATTCGTCATTACGAAAAAGTATGAATAGTTTGCATTATCAAGATATTGCAACGTATCTATATCCAGATTCTTTAATCGAGAAAGTAGTCAATAAAAAAATATGGTTCAAGATCCTTCTTTGATGAGTGATTTGATTGTGTTCGATGAGATGGATTATACGAAGACGACTTACGTTTCCAAAGAGGAAGAAGAAATATTCACGAAAGATAGTGAAGATCAGATTTACAAAATCATTCCAATCGAAGGAACGAATTCTGTTTCTGGTGCCAAGTATACGGGATATATGGCTGTTATCTATGATCCTTCTAAAGTGACGTTGGCAGTATCTCCTGGTGTTGGGGAAACGAGAGAAGGTACATACGGTCAAACGTTATTACAATTAGCACGAAACAACAATGCTTTGGTTGCGATGAATGCAGGTGGATTTTACGATCCAGATTGGAATTCCAATGGTGGCATTCCGCATGGTCCTTTGATTCATAATGGCGAAATTGTTACGAATTTTAGAAGAGGAATTGAAACGGAGGAATCGTCGGACTTACTTATGACAATCGTTTGATTTTAGGAAGAATGAGTGCTGAAGAGGCAATCGAAGCAGGGGTTCGAGATGCGGTTGATTGGGGACCATATCTAATCGTCAATGGCGTTAATCAACAGACTTCTAATTCTTATTTGTGGGAAACTTGTCGTACCGCAATTGGTCAAAGAAAAGATGGCATTACTTTAATGGTCGTCATCAGTGGGCATCCTTCTGTTAGCTCTGGTACGACTTACAAGGACTTGGCTTTGCTTTTTGAACGATATGGTGCCTATAACGCAGCCGTTATGGATAGTGGTGCTTCTACTTCTATGGTAGAAAATGGTAAGCATCTTTTGACGACTTGGAATGGAAATCGTTCCACATACCGGGCTCTTCCAAATGCTTGGATTGTTACCGAATAATATTCTTTTTATAGAAAGTAGTTATCATGCTACTTTTTATTTTGTAGTTTTTCTTCTAAAAATAATCTATTTTTTGTTATAATAGAAAAGAGTATTGTGATATAATACTAGATATTAATTTTAAGGATGTGTAGATATGAAAGAAAGGTTAACGAAAAGTGAAGTAGAACACGTCGCAAGGCTTGCTAAAATTCATTTGAGCGAAGAAGAAAAAGACGTGTATGCAGTAACGTTACAAGAGTTATTGTCAGATGTCGATCATATTTTGGATGTTCCTGTTAAGACAGAGGAATGTTTGATTGCGCCTGTTCATCATGATGCGAGGTTGGAAAATGACGAAGTTGGTGCGATGATTGGATTACCTGATGTGAAGGAAGAGTTCCTCATGTCAAAGGAAATTTTGTGGAAGTGCCGGTGATGGTTCGTGAGTAAATATAGTAAGTTATCGATTTTAGAAATTCATGAAAAGTTAGTAAAACGTGAAATTACGGTTTTAGATTTGGTTACCGATACGTTTGAAGCGATTCGTGAATCTAGTAATTTAAATGCTTTCATTACTTTGAATGAAGAAGCGGCATTAGAGGAAGCTGCTCATCTTACGGATATCGATGAAGATGATTTGTTGTATGGAATTCCAATTGCCGTTAAAGATAACATTTGTACAAAAAGGGCTTCGTACGACTTGTGCTTCTCATATGTTAGATTCCTTTGTGCCAATTTACGATGCGACTGTCGTCGAACAAATTAAGAAACATCATATGGTAATCGTTGGAAAGACAAACATGGATGAGTTTGCCATGGGCTCTACTTCTCGTACGAGTTATTTTGGTGCGCCTTTAAATCCATGGAATCCAGATCGCATCTCCGGTGGCAGCAGTGGTGGTAGTGCCGTCAGTGTAGCAGCAGGAGTTGTCCCGTTTGCTCTAGGAAGCGATACCGGTGGCTCTATTCGTCAGCCGGGAAGTTATTGTGCCGTTGTCGGAATGAAACCAACTTACGGTAGAGTTTCACGTTACGGTTTGATTGCATTTGCTAGTTCATTAGATCAGATTGGTCCGATGTCTCGTAACGTATATGAGAATGCATTACTTTTAAATGCTTTGGTTGGATATGACGAACACGATTTAACTTCTGCAAAGAAAGATGAGGAAGACTTTACGCGTTTGATTGGAAAAGATATCAAAGGTATGAAGATTGCAATTCCCAATTATTTTGTCAGTGATATTGTAAATCCGGAAATCTTAGAAAAATTAAATCAAGTTGTAGACCTATTAAAGTCTTGTGGCGCTGAAGTATCTTACATCGATATCGATTATTTGGAACAAGCAGTGACGTTATATCAGATCATTGCAATGGGTGAGGCATCTAGTAACTTAGCCCGTTTTGATGGTTTGCGTTACGGTTATTCTCATCCAAATTCCACTAGTCTAGAAGAACTTTATGCCAAGACACGGGCAGAAGGATTCGGAAGTGAAGTCAAACGTCGTATCATGGTCGGTTCTTACTTGTTATCAGGAGAAAATGCGGTCAAGTATTACGACAAGGCTATGAAAATTAGACAGAGCATGCGCGATAGTTTCTTGCAAGCATTTCAACAGTACGATTTGATTATTGGACCAACGACTACGACGGTTGCATATTCTCAAAGTGAATCTTTAGATGATCCAAGAAAATCTTTCATGGACGATGTTCTCGTTATTCCTGTCAATATGGCTGGGCTTCCAGGACTTAATTTACCGATTGGATTCGATCATGACCATATGCCAATTGGAATGCATATTATTGGAAATGATTTTGAAGAAGCTAAGATTTATCAACTAGCAAGTTTTATTGAGAAAAATTAAATTTGGATTTAGATTCGAAAGGAGGTCAACATCATGAGTGAGTATCGTACGACAGTCGGAATTGAAGTTCATGCCGAGTTAAAGACGAAGACGAAAAAATGTTTTCTAATAGTGCCAATCATTACGGTGCTAGTTCCAATACGAATATGAACTTAATCGATTTTGGTTATCCGGGAACGCTTCCGCAAGTGAATCGTTACGGTGTCGAACTTGGTATTCGGGCTGGCCTTGTTTTGAATTGTCAAATCAATCATCATATGCACTTTGACCGTAAAACTATTTTTATCCGGACTTACCAAAAGGATACCAGATTACACAAGCACGGACTCCGATTGGAGTGCATGGTTATGTGGAAATCGAAGATGCTGGTGAGATTAAGAGAATCGGTATTCACGATATCCACTTGGAAGAGGATACTTGTAAGAGTGTTCATACGAAAGAGTCTGCTTTGTTAGATTTCAATCGTGCTGGTGTTCCGCTTTTAGAAATCGTAAGTGATCCCGATATTCATAGTCCACAAGAGGCCATGTTATATTTGGAAAAACTTCGTGAGTTACTATTGTATAGCGATGTGTCCGATGTTAAGATCGAAGAAGGAAGTATGCTGTGACGTCAACGTTTCCGTTAGTAAAACCGATCAGTTAGGTGTTCGCGCCGAGATTAAAAAATGTCAGTTCCATTGCTGCGGTTGGAATGGCGATTGCCAGTGAAACGAAACGTCAGATTGCACTTTTTAGAGTCTGGTGGCGTTCAAGAAGAAGAAACGAGACGTTACGATGAAGCAAAAAAGATGAGACCATCTTAATGAGAAAAAGGAGACGGGAAACGATTATCGTTATTTTCCAGAACCAGATATTCCTTTATGTCAATGTAACGGATGAAGAAATCGAAGCAGTGCGCAAGAATTTACCAGTTTCTGCCGATACGCGTCGTAAGGAATACATTAGATGTGGCATCAGTCCACTGAATGCTGATAAAATTATTCAAAATCGTACGATTAGTGACTTTTTTATTAGATGCTTCTGATGATGCTAACTTAGTGACGATTTCTAATTTGTTATTAGGAGATATTTCGGGATATTTAAATGCTAAGCATATCGAGTTAAAAGATACGCCACTTTCTATGGAACGATTAGAGTTATTGGCTCGTAAATTTGATCAGAAAGAAATCAGTAGTAAAATTGTAAAAGAGATTTTTAGAGGATGTCATCATGACAAGTGATGATTTGGATTCTATTATCGAACGTCACGGTGGAGCTTCTATTACCGACGAGAGTGCGTTGATGCCAATCATTCAATCCGTATTGGATAACAATCCACAGAGTGTGAGCGATTATCGTTCTGGACACGATCGTGCTATGAAATTTTTAATGGGACAAGTGATGAAAGAAACGAAAGGAAAGGCCAATCCGGTTCTTGTTCAAGAACTTCTCATCAAGCAACTGTCCGAATAAGCGTTTGCCAAATCTCGTATCATATTGTATAATAAGTGTACATTATAAAGGAGTGATTTGATGTTAGAAATCATAAAGAAAAATAAATACACAGTTTTATTTATTGTCTTATTTATCGTTCTAGTCATCGTCGGATATCAAGCTTACAGTATTTTAGTTCCAAATGAAAACCGAGCTGTTTATGGCGATCGGTTGGATGGAATTGATGAAGTTATGATTACGTCTGATCAAATGACATCCATCAACAACGAAATTAAAACGAATACGTTCGTTACCGATTGTGTTTCTGATTTAAAAGGAAAAATCTTGTATGTGACAGTTACTGTTACAGATGATACGAGTGTCGATTCGATTCGATCATTTCAGATGTTGTCCTATCTAAATTAGATGATGCTCAAAAAGCATATTTTGATGTTCAAGTAATCTTTACGAAGCCATATACGGAATTGTTGCCACAACTAGAAGCAGCACAAAAGAAAGTAGATGATTTGGAAGATCAACTTGCCAGTGCTACAGCCGAAGAAAAAGACGAGTGTTCAAGCATCTTTAGATGCTGCTAATAGCGAATTACAGGCCATTGAAGATCAAATGTCTTTCCCTTTAATTGCTTATAAGAATGCAAAGAGCGAGACGTTCTCTTGGACAAAAGACAGAGGTAATGGACAATGAAAAAGAAATATATCATTATTATACCGATTTTAATTGCCGTTCTAACCTTTGTTGGGGTTTACTATTATTATAATCAGGGAAGACCGTGAGACATCTTTAAATATATCTGAAAAGAGATGGATTGAGGACAATAATTCTACTCGTGTCAATATCGAGATTCCGAGTGATGTTCCGATTTTTTTCTTTAAATGGTTCTGGTATCATTGCTCAATTTTTAAATGATTTTGAGGAATCGACAACGTTACCATTAAATAAGATTTCTTATACGCAAAGTTCGGCTCCATCTGGAACGGGACTTCGCGTTCGCATTTTAAATAATGAAACGGCTCTTACAAATAAAGATTTATTAATCTACGAAGATAATTATGCGATGTTTAGTAAGACGTATTCACCTGTTTCTTCTTTAGAAGAACTTTCTTCTTTTAATAATATTACAGTTGGAAGTTTAGAGGGAGATGTGGCTGAACTTACTTACTATTTGAAAGAGTCTGGTATTACTACGATTCAAAGCTACGCTTCTTATAGTGAACTTTTCACAGCATTAAACGATGGTGAGATTGAAATTGCTATCGCACCTTACATCTTGTCATTAGATCAGACGATAGGACACCCTGATTTTCAAATTATATATAATTTGACAGAGATGAACAAACGTCTGGTACTTACTTTGGCAGATGAAGATACGAGAGTCAATTCGATTATCTCTAAGTATTATGAAAATTGGCGTAGTAAATACTATGTTTCAGAGTACAACAAAACGTTATTTAAATACTATACAGATCAAAATAATGTCAACGATAAGACACGAGCAGATTTGATTTCTAAGAACTATGTTTATGGCTATGTTTCCAATGCTCCTTACGAAGCACAGATGGGAGATATGGCTGAAGGAATTGCTAGTGAATATTTGAATCGTTTGGCAAGACTTACGGGAATCGAATTTGAGTACAGAGAATACAAGAGTGTCGATGAGCTAAAGAATGCCATTGCAAATGGTGAAATCGATGTTTATTTTGATTATGATGGTTCTACAAATGATCAGTATACCAAAACGGTTTCTCCATTTGATGAGTCTTACGTCGTGCTTGGTAGAGCAGATAAAAATGAACCGGTTCCTACTTTTGAATCTTTAAAAGGAGTGAACGTCAATTTATTAAATACGAACGTTATATTCCAATATTTTAAGGATAATAGCAGGGCTTTGTTAAACGAAGGAACTACCTTAGATGCATTGAAGTCTAATGATAATTTAATCGTATTGGATAAAGAAGTATATAATTATTATAAAAACAGTAAGTTTAGTAATTATGAAGTCTTCTATGAAGGAACGATTACAAACGATTATTACTTTATGGTTAAAAAACGACAATACGGTGTTCAGTGAGTTGTTCAATTATATTATGACGACAAATTCTTATCAGAATTATCGCAATGAAGCACTTACTAACTTAAATGCAAATGTGTTAGATCGTTCTACTTTTGAACAGTTGTATTTGATTATTTTAGGAATTGTTTTGTTACCAATCGTGATTCTATTGGCGATTTATATCTATCTTCATAAGAAACGTCAAATTGTTAAAGTGAAGAGAGAAGACCGCCGCAAATATACGGATATGATGACGGGACTTAAAAACCGTAACTATTTGAATTTGAATATCGAATCTTGGGATGATTCAAACGTTTATCCACAAGGAATTGTCATTGTCGATTTAAATAGTGTCAAATACGTAAATGATAATCATGGTCACGAAGCAGGAGATGATTTGATTATCAAAGCAGCAGGTATTTTTGGTTAATACACAGTTAGAGAACAGTGAAATTATCCGAACGGATGGTAATGAATTCTTAGTTTATTTGGTTGGATATAGCGAAAGTCAGATTGCTACTTACGTTAAGAAGTTAAATAAAAAGAAATGAAAGACTTGCCATATGGATTCGGTGCCAGTGTCGGTTACAGCATGATTGTAGATGATATTAAGACAATCGATGATGCGATTAACGAAGCCGTTTTAGATATGAGAACGAACAAAGAAGAAGGAAAATAGTTTTTCCTTCTTTTTTATTTTGTGGTTCTGTGGTAAAATAAAGATAAGGTGATTCTATGAAACGATTTAAAAAATTCGTGTCAGGCTTCATAAGTTAGCAAAAAGTGTCTTTAAAGTTACCAAACTTCCGGAAATGAAGATTTTACCAGGACAGTTGGCTTTCTTTTTTGCTTCTTTCTGTTATTCCAATGGTGGCATTGATTGGTGCACTGATGTCTATCTTAGGCGCGACTGGAAATGTTTTACAGGAAGCTTTTGCCAATATTATTCCGGATTATGTCATCGATTTTTTTCTTCCTCTTCGACGCTTACGATGTCGTCCAAATTGAATTATTTTATCTTTTTTTATTTCGGCTTTTGTATTGGCATCGAATGGAACCAGTTCTTTGATTATTGCATCGAACAGTATTTATCATATTAAAGATGCCGGATTTATTGAACGTCGGGTGAAGTCATTGGTGATGATGATTATTTTGATTGCCTTGATGTTATTCGTTATTTTAGTACCTGCCCTTGGGGACTTTATCGCTCAGATTTGTCGTACGATATTTGATGATAACTCCCTTGTCGATACCATTTACAGTATTTACCGCGTTTTACAGATTCCACTTTCTTTGTTCTTAATATTCTTTAATATCAAACTGTTGTATACCTTGGCACCAGATACATCTATTCGTAGTAGAGATACTACTTTTGGTGCTATGTTTACAGCCATTGGTTGGTTTTTATCATCGAAAGTGTACTCTTTCTATATCGTCCATTTTTCTCATTACAATATGTTTTATGGCGGATTATCCAACTTGTTAATTTTATTGTTATGGTTTTATTTACTGGCCTATATTTTGGTACTTGGTATGGCTTTAAATGCTTCTGGTATTTGGCATCAGGTAAATGGTGATGAGATTACAATTTCGTAATCTTATCTGAATTGCCTTATGGCTGCTTTGCGTGGTATAATATACCTTAAGAAAGGTAGTTACATATGAAGAAATTTTTTCGCAATTTAAAACAGACTTTTCACAATGGATTTCAAAAATTTAAGAAGAATCCGAAATTGTTTTTTAATTAATATATTGGTTCGTATTCGGGAGTACGTCAAAAGTAACGTTTTGTTTTTCCTTTTGATTCTTACTTCTGTCTTTAATGCGCTTTTATTACGGTATTTTACGATTCACACATTGGATAACTTTTAAACATTGCACCGGTACTGGCGGATGCAGCGATCGTGACGTTGTTTGCATCATTCTGTTATTTGATGAAACCTAAGAAACGATTCCCGTATTTGTTTATTTTAAGTATTATTTTTACAGCAATATGTATGATTAATTCGATTTATTATTCTTACTATAATTCGTTTTCTTCGATTTCGTTACTGTCTACTTCAAGGTTCGTAAGTGATGTAGGAGATGCTGTCGTCGATAATGTCTTAGAGGTAAAAGATTTCGTCTATTTATTTGAACCAGTTGTGATGCTTATCGTTTACTATGTTTTAAAAGCGAAATGGGATCAACCAATTTCAAGAAGAGAAGAAAGATGATAAGACGAGAATTCGTTTTAAGAAGAGTATCGGTCTTGCCATTGGTTTGGCAGTTGTATTTTTGTTTTTCTTTAACGCCAGTTAAAATCGGACGGTTTGCCAATATGTGGAACCGAGAATACATCGTCATGCATTTTGGTATTTATACATATCATTTAAACGATTTTGTCAAGAGTTTGGAACCGAAACTTTCGACCATTTTTGGATATGACCAAGCCGTGAAAGCATTCCATAATCATTATGATGAAGTTTCTGATACACAGGATTATACGAATGATTATACGGGTATCTTTCAAGGAAAAAATGTCATTGTTATTCATGCGGAAAGTATTCAGCAATTCGTAATTGGAATGAGTTTTAATGGGGAAGAGTTAACGCCAAACTTGAACAAGTTGGCTAGTGAGTCCATCTATTTTGATAACTTTTATTCTCAGGTTAGTGTCGGAACTTCATCCGATGCTGAATTTACTTCGCTTACATCTTTGATGCCTACAAATACTGGCACGGCTTTTGTCAGTTACTTTGATCGTACTTACGTCAGTATGCCATCCTTGCTAAGCGATAAGGGTTATTACACGTTTGTCATGCATGCGAATAAAGCCAATTTCTGGAATCGTGATTTAATGTATGCTGGTTTAGGATATCAGAGGTTTTATAGCAAAGATGATTACGATATTGACGAAGTGGTTGGACTTGGTTTATCCGATACGTCTTTCTTCCGTCAATCCGTTGAAAACTGAAAGAAATTAATGAAATGGGAAAACCTTACTATGGAACACTAATCATGCTTAGTAATCATACACCATTTATCGATAGTGCTGCTATGACAGATTACGAAGTCGATATGAAAGAAGAAGTAACTTTAGAAGATGGTACAGTAACAACCGTCTCTCATCCATATATGGAAGGAACGAAACTGGGACAATATTTAAAGAGTGTTCATTATGCAGACCAGGCTTTAGGAGAATTCATCAATCTGTTGGAAAGTGAAGGTTTGCTAGAAAATACCGTTTTGGTTTTATATGGTGACCATGATGCAAGACTTGATATTAACGACTATGTTAGACTTTACAATTACGATCCAGAGACGAATTCTATTTTGAATCCGATGATCCAGATTACATCAATTTCGATGAATATCAATACGAATTGAATCGCAAAGTTCCATTTATGATTTGGAGTAGTGAAACGAAAGAAAAGTTGCATAAGACTGTTTCTGATGTCATGGGAATGTACGATGTCATGCCAACACTTGGGAATATGTTAGGTGTTTATAATAAATACGCTTTAGGACATGATGTTTTCCAAATTGGAAGTAATAATATCGTCGTCTTCCCAAATGGTAATTGGGTGACGAATTCGATTTATTACAATGCGCAAAAGGAGAGTACTTTATCTCTTGCTGAAACTGCCATCAGTGCTGACTACATTGAGAAAAACAACGAATATGCAGATGAGATATTGAATACTTCTAATTCGTTAATTACATTTGATTTGATTCAGAAAACGCAAGAAGGATTGTCTTCTGAAGTGGAATATGGAAGAAAGGAAAAATTAACTATGAAATTAAAAAAAGGTGTGAAGCGGTTTCTCATCGTATTATTGATTGTACTGATTCTTACTGCAGTGATTCTATGGTTTGTATTTGGTCGTGGTGAAAAGAAGCAAGAACCTCAGACAGCAACAGTTGTCGAAACATTAGATGATTATGGATATTCTTTAAGAAGTGATGCTACTTCATTACAGAAGAGTTTATTTGAAGAGTTAAAACAAGTGTTAAATGTAGAACCGATTAACGAAGAAGAATATGCTAAGATTGTAGCTCGTTCTTTTTATCGCTGACTTTTATACGTTAGATAACAAGGTCACCAACAATGATGTTGGGGAGCACAATATTTTTATTCCGCTGTTCGTGATAATTTTATTTTAAGTGCACAAGATACGATTTATAAGTATATAGAAAGTGATTTGTATGGTGATCGTGAGCAAGAACTTCCAATTGTAACAGCTGTCGATGTTGTTTCCGTTAGCCAGACTAGTTATACGTACGGAGAGACGACCGATGACAGCGCATACCAAGTAGAAGTTGCGATTACTTATCAAACCGATTTAGGATACGATACCAGTCGAACGATTACTTTAATGCATGAAGAAAATCGTCTTGCGATTGTAGAAATTTCATAAGCATACAAAAAGCCTTTTTGAGGCTTTTTAATTGCTAGAATCTTCGTTACCTTCATCTTCTGAACTAGATGGAGGAGTTTGGTGTTGGGGTAGGACTTGGGCTAGGTTTTGGACTTGGACTCGGAGTTGGAGTAGATGGTTTATCATTTTCTTCTTTCTCATCGTCCGGATCTGTGGTAGAAGATTCATTATCACTAGAAGAACTACTTCGTTCTACTACTGTTAAGGTAATGGTCCCTGCCTGGAATTAAGTCTAACCGTTTTGCTTTTGGATAGTTCTGAGCGATAATTTCACCATCAGAGCCACCAGATGATACGACTTTCCAATTGATATCGATATTATGAGAATTTGCCCAACTCGTTGCATAGGAACGGGTTCTACCAGTTAAATCTGGTAATAAATCATATAGTTTTGTAGGAACATCTGTTTCTCCTGCATTTTGTTGTTCGTAAGGTTCGTTTGCTGAATAAGAGAATGTTTTAATAACTTCAGGTTCTTCTAGACCAAGATTGATTTTCATGGCGGTAATTACTTTGTCGATATCTCAAAACAAACATTGATGATGCGTTTTCAACGTAGCTTATCGGGTCGCGTCATGATACCGGCGCGACAGCTTAACCGCCAATAACGAAACAGCGCATTTCCGTGTTCCTTTACGTTTTTCTTGCTTTTTTCATGTTCTTTTTTTGCTTCCTTCTCCGTCATTACAAAAACCGCATCATTGCTGTGCGGACTTTTTTCTGACGTAAATCATGGTGCCAATTTCAGCAAATTTCCATCTACGCAACAGGGGCCGACAGGAATATGGCCTCTGGCAATATCGAAGGTGGCGAATGGGTGGCCTGCAGTTGTTCTGTCAGTTGTTGTGCTTGTTTCACTTTACTATACCATTGTTCGATGATTATGAAGAATGAAGCGCATTGTCCAGTTCTGAGTCGCTGGTCAGTATTCGATTTTACCTGGATTAGTTTTGCACTTTACGATAAGATAAACATGGCGATGATGCATTTGTCATATTGGAACGAGCTACACGAGATTAACGATGCAAAATATGGGTTGTGCATGTTGCTTGCGAAATAACACGACAATACTTATAAAAACGAAATTTTGATCGATATGCTGGACGCGTAGGGGAGGATGATCAGCTGATGCAGAGCTGCTGATTGCATACGGCTCAATATTTTACTGCGGCTTGATGCTGGCGTTGGGTTGGCGACAGGGAGTACAGCCTTTAGTTACTCCCACAGTCGTGGGGTTTTTCAATACAGTTATGGATAGTGAAATATTCATCTATTTGACATCCCGATATTTCATGCTTAGACCTAGTCGAGCACCGGCTTATTGAAAAGTTACGATGAAAGTTTACAGCCATATTTAAAGACACAGCCAGG
>VOFC01003387.1_pt1 | contig 43094 bp, 84 predicted proteins | sample 5384161 | NCBI WGS metagenome assembly VOFC01 (sample SAMN12384722, study PRJNA508395) | human gut metagenome | isolation source: healthy gut B | host: Homo sapiens
TGCTATATTCTTATAGGTCCCCTGCTCTAACACTTCTTTGGCAAAAGGAGTGGCCAGAGCATAGCTGCGTAAGCCACCGATATTCTTGTGGATTTCCTTTGCCACCGCCGTAGACAGGACTCTGGCATCCGTTCGGGGATAAGTGGTCATCTTTTTCTCATACAGTTCCTGTACGATCCGCAAAGTCTCATCCGGGCTGATCTTAAAATATTTGGAACAGTCATTCTGCAGCTCTGCCAGATTGTACAGAAGCGGCGCATTCTTGTTCTCTTTTTTCTTCTCGATGCCGGTGACGGTCGCCGGGCCAGCCGGTTCTGCGGTAAGTTCTCTGCGATCAGACGCTCGGCATCCTCTTTTTTCTTGAAGCCATTCTCCTTATACAGTGCCGGAGAATTATAATATTTCGAGCCTTCCACTGCTCTCCACTCTGCGGTAAAGGGCTTCTCCTGTAATTTAAAATTACCGATCACCCGGTAAAAGGGAGTCTTGGTGAACGAACGGATCTCCCGCTCCCTCTTAACGATTATTCCAAGGACACAGGTCATCACACGACCCACAGAAATCACTGCCCGGTCTCTTTTGAGATACCCTTTTACCGTGTTGCCGTATTTTAACGTCAGGGCACGGGAGAAATTGATGCCCATCAGGTAGTCCTCCTTGGCCCGCAGATAGGCAGCATTTCCCAGATTGTCGTAGGCTGAGAGATCTTTTGCCTCCCGGATTCCACGTAAGATCTTCCTCCTCCGTCTGGGAATCGATCCATACACGCTTCCGTTCTTTGCCCTGCACGCCCGCCATCTGCTCCACGAGCCGATAGATATATTCTCCCTCCCGCCCGGAGTCGGTGCAGACATAAATTGTCGTAACATCCGGCCGGTTCAGCAGGGAACTTACGATCGTATACTGTTTTTTTCGCACTTTCAATGACTTCGTATTTGAATTCCGCCGGGAGAAAAGGAAGTGTCTCGAAGCTCCATCTCTTAAATTTCTCATCGTACACCTCCGGATAGCTCATGGTCACCAGATGTCCCACACACCATGTAACAATAGCCTCTTCCGATTCCAGATAGCCGTCTTTGGAACGCATATTGTATTTTAAAGCATTGGCAAATTCCCTTGCCACGCTCGGTTTCTCTGCAATAAATAAATTTTTACCCACGTAATACCATCTTTCCTGTCTTACGAGTTCTCATCCACGGAATGCACCAGTATCTGTACCGTTCCTTCCGTTAATGTCTTCTCATATCCATTCTCGCTAAAATATCAGAATGCTGTCTGCAGTCACATGTTCCTCTTCATGGATGCCTGCAGCACATCATAATCTTTCGAAGTATAACATACCGTGCCGGAATAATCCACCACGATCTTTCTGCCGGTGTCCTCCCTGCACAGAAAATAGATTTTCCCCTGTCTGCTGTTCCAGAGTTCAACCGTCCGGAAACGTCCCTGCAGCACTTCCTGACAGATTCGGCGATAGGTCAACAGTTGAAAATCATTATATTCTTCCCGGATGTATTTTTCATAAAATGTACTGCCTTCTGTCCGCTCAGACGTCTGATGCGGAAACAGAAAGCAAAAATAAAACCGGACAAACGCATTACAGATCTCATATGTACCGGGCAGCACCTTCTCCACCAGCTCCAGTTCAATCAAATTCTTCAGATATACACTGATCTTTGCCCGGGAAAATCCGGTATGTGCATACATATCGTTCAGTTTTCCATGTCTTCCGTCTGCCAGCGTTGCCAGAATGGTGTCATAAACTGCCGTCTCCCGCAATTCCTCCGACAGCCATTTTTATCATAAGCTCCGGCAGAAAGCTGTTCCTCTGTAAAAGCAGCCGGATCAGATTTTCTTCTGCCGAATTCTGCGGATAAAGCAGCCGCCACAGTCCCGGCAGCCCTCCCAATGCCGCATAAAGCGAAATACTTTCCTGTACCGTATAGTCGGAAAATATCTTACGCATGGCGGAAAAAGGCAGCTCTTTGACCTTTAGAAAACCACTAACGGAAAATGCCAGATTCCCTATTTTAGAGATCATGCTGTTCTCCACCCATCCGGAGGCATAGGTGGTCAGGATCACTAACAGTGCTTCTTTTTTTTTTCTCCTTCAGGAACCGAATCAGTTCCTGCAAAAACAAAGTATCCCCTTTTAAAAGATACTGAAAATTCTCTATGATAAGTACTTTCTTATCTGCTGTCGTTTCGCCTTTCTGTATTGTCATGCATTCCAGCAATTCCCGCCAGGAAGGATACTCTGCAATCTCCTTTCCCCGGCTTCGCAGTTCCCGTCCCCACAAATATTGTTGTTCTCTGGAAGAACAGTTTCCCGCACTATAACGCAACGTCTGTTTTTTCTCCGTAAAAGCGGTTAAGAGAGCCGTCTTACCAACGCCTCTCTGTCCATACACCACCAGTATCTGACTCCCCTGGTCTCTTATAATGATTTTCCAAAAAGCTGTTTCCTGTTCCCTTCCAGTTAGCATGGCAGCCTCTTTCTTTCTGCACCCAGCAGATCAGTACATCTTCTGCAACAGTTGTTCGATCTCTTCCTGGTGACAACGGCTTTCCAAACAGATATCCCTGAATGATATCACACCCGACGGCCCGCAGATATTTATACTGCTGTTCTTCCTCCACTCCTTCCGCAATGGACTCAAATCCCAGGGATTTCACCATACTTACAATAGACTCCGTAATAATCCGGGTCGCAGAATCCGTCAGCAGCGTGTCGGTAAATGATTTATCAATCTTCAGCGTATTGATAGGCAGCTTCTTTAAGTAAGACAGGGAAGAAAATCCTGTTCCGAAGTCATCAAGGAAATGCGGATGCCATATTCTTTTTAACAGCTGCATTTTCTCGGTAACTGCCTTGAAGTCGTCGATCAAAATGCTTTCTGTGATCTCCAGTTCGATTTCCTCCGGATCCACATCATATCTGCGCAAAGAACAGCTCCGCCAGCCGCACCACGTACGGTATTGTGGGATAATCCTACGAATTTCCAATCATATACGGTGTCCTCACGAAGACGTCCAACACTGATTCCCATACCGTTTTCATAGTTAACATCCATAGAAACCTGTGGTCTGTTGTCTTCTTCTAAGTACTGGATAAACTGCTTTGGTGCACTTGGAAGATTTAATTCCTGTGGAACACCCTTGAAGTTTACTAATTTTTCGATTAACTGCTCTTTTGTAGGGTTCTTTTTGAACTTAACAAATACAGCTGCTGTATGTCCGTTTAATACCGGAACACGGATACACTGGCAGGTAATAACCGGTGATGTAGCCGGTACAATGACACCATCTTTGATTTCACCCCAGATACGAAGCGGCTCTTTTTCAGATTTTTCTTCCTCTCCACCGATGTATGGGATAATATTTCCAACCATTTCCGGCCAGTCCTTAAAGGTCTTTCCTGCACCGGAAATTGCCTGATAAGTGGTTGCCACTACTTCGTATGGTTCAAACTCCATCCATGCTGTAAGAACAGGAGCATAGCTCTGGATAGAACAGTTAGGCTTTACTGCAACGAATCCTCTCTTGGTTCCCAGTCTCTTGCGCTGGAATTCGATTACTTTCATATGTTCCGGATTGATTTCAGGTACTACCATAGGAACATCGGGAGTCCATCTGTGGGCACTGTTGTTAGATACTACAGGGGTCTCTGTCTTGGCATATGCTTCTTCAATTGCTTTGATTTCATCCTTGGTCATATCTACGGCACTGAATACGAAATCAACTTCTGCTGCAACATTTTCTACTTCATTTACATTCTTTACTACAATATTTTTAACGGCTTCCGGCATTGGAGTATCCATTTTCCAACGATCTCCAACTGCTTCTGCATAGGTCTTTCCTGCACTTCTTGGGCTTGCTGCAATTGTAGTTACCTCAAACCATGGATGATTCTCCAGAAGAGAGATAAATCTCTGACCTACCATTCCTGTTCCACCTAAAATACCGACTTTTAATTTGCTGCTCATTTCTTTTTCTCCTCACGTTTTTATGTTCGTCTATCGCGAACAGTTGTCTTTCTGATAAATATACTATCCTATTTATACAAAAAATGCAATTCACAATTTATCAAAAATTACTAAGTGAATTGCATTTTTCTTATACATATGTACCAATTTTTTAAAATAAGCTACTTATTTTCTACGCCTCTTCCGGCAGATTCAGCTCATCCTGCCAGTCCTTTGCCAGATATTCCTTATGCAATGCAATGACTTTTTCCATTGCGTCTTTACCAGGCGCACCAACAGTCAGACGTTTATTAACACAGGTTTCCATGGAAATTGCTTCATAAATATCCTCTTCAAATACCGGGCAGATTGCCTTTAACTCATCCAGTGACATATCATCAATGGCTATCTTCTTATCCAGACAATAAAGCACGATTCTTCCTACAATACCGTGGGCATCACGGAAAGGAACGCCATGATTTACCAGATAATCTGCTGCATCTGTCGCATTGGTAAATCCCTTGTTGGCACTGTCATGCATTTTTTCTTTATTGAATTTCATAGTTGCGAGCATACCGTTAAAGAGTGCCAGACAGCCTTTTGCAGTATCCATGGCATCAAAGGAAAGCTCCTTGTCTTCCTGCATATCTTTATTATACGCAAGGGGAATTCCTTTCATCGTAGTAAGCAATGACATCAGTGCTCCATATACTCTTCCGGTCTTTCCACGTACCAATTCTGCAATATCCGGATTCTTCTTCTGTGGCATAATACTGCTTCCGGTACTGTATGCATCATCAATCTCTACAAACTGGTATTCATTGGAATTCCAGATGATAACTTCTTCGGAGAAACGGCTTAAATGCATCATAATCGTAGATAATGCAGATAAAAATTCGATTAAATAGTCACGGTCTGATACACCATCCATACTGTTTAAGGTTGGTCCATAGAAACCAAGTAATTCTGCGGTATATTCACGGTCTAATGGATAAGTAGTTCCTGCCAGGGCACCGGAACCTAACGGACAGTAATTCATTCTCTGAAAAATATCCTGCAGGCGGAGTCTGTCACGGCGGAACATCTCAAAATAAGCTCCCATATGATGTGCCAGTGTAATCGGCTGTGCTTTCTGAAGATGGGTAAATCCCGGCATAATCGTCTCGGTATTTTCTTCCATAATCTTAAGAATGGTCTCAAGAAGTTCTTTTACCAGCTTGTCAGTATGCAATACTTCCTGTCTGGTATAAAGACGCAAAGTTTTTATCGAATGTTATGGACGCATTGAAATCAAATACCAGCTGATCGGTCTGTTTCGTAAAGCGTCCTCCCCATAATTGTGCCATGGTCATTCTCCCATCTTTTTATTCCGTCAGCAGCCTATCAGACAATTTTCTCATAGACATTGATTGCAATTAATCATATCACAAACGACACTTTAATGCAATACAGTGAATTTCATCACTTTCGGGTAGCAAAAACACTTTTTTCTTTTTTAAATTCATACTATAACAATAAATATTCAAGTTAAGGAAGTATGCCTTTTTATGGGAGCTCTTATCGAACTTAAAAACATAGGTTACTCCTATCACACACTGCCGGGGAGACCGGTGCCATAAAAGATGTCTCCTTCCCGGTGGAGGAAGGGGAATTTGTCGCTTTAGTAGGTCCCAGCGGCTGCGGGAAGTCCACGCTGCTGTCTATCATTGCGGGACTGCTTGCCCGGAGACCGGCACCATTGTAGTCAATAAGACGGATCCCTTCACTATCCCCGTGTCGGCTATATGCTGCAGCACGATCATCTCTTCGAATGGCGTACCATCTACCAGAATGTTACGTTGGGTCTGGAGATCCATCACGCCCTCACTCCGGAGCGCATCGCCCTATGTGGAACAACTTTTGTCCGATTACGGGCTGGAAAATTTAAGAACAAGCGCCCTGCGAATTATCCGGCGGCATGAAGCAGCGCGCTGCTCTGATCCGCACCCTTGCCCTGGATCCCCAGCTACTGTTACTGGATGAACCCTTCAGCGCCCTGGATTACCAGACCAGGCTCATGGTATCCGCGGATATCTGCCGGCTGATCCGGCAGGCTGGTAAGACTATGATCATCGTCACTCACGATCTGTCGGAAGCCATCAGTCTGGCCGACAAAGTCTACGTACTGTCTGCACGTCCCGCAACGATCAAAAAGCGGCACTTCCCATTCAGCTCACCCTGCAGGATGCAGTTCTCCCCTCGCCGCCAGAAACGCTCCGGAATTTCCATATTATTTCAAACAACTCTGGGAGGAATTAACGGATGAGACCTAAAATGTACAAAAAACAACCTCTGACCGTTCAGGAACAATATCTTCGAAAACACAAAAGCCATCACAGACAGGTCTCCTTCCTGCGCTTTTTTCTTCTGGGAATCTTTTTACTCCTGTGGGAAGTAAGTGCAGATCTTGACTGGATCGACAGTTTCTTTTTCTCCAGCCCCACAGAGTCATTCCTGTGCCTGAGAATTATGGACAGAGCGGTCCTTCCGATGCATATATCGGTATCACTTTGTTAGAAACGATCCTGAGTTTCCTGCTGGTATTTTTCGTCAGTCTTCTGTTATCCACCTGCTGTGGTTTTCAGGCAGCTGTCGGAGATTTTAGAGCCTTACCTGGTACTACTCAACAGTCTACCGAAATCTGCCCTGGCTCCCCTGTTCATCGTCTGGCTGGGCACCGGGATCAACACCATTATCATTGCTGGAATCTCTGTGGCAGTCTTCGGATCCATCATCAGCTTTTACACCGCCTTTCATCAGGTAGATCCGGAAAAGGAGATTCTGATCCGCACACTGGGCGGAAACCGCAGGGATATCTTTTTCAAAGTAGTACTGCCGGGATCCATTCCCACACTGCTCAGTACCACCAAAGTCAATATCGGGCTGTCCCTGGTAGGTGTTATCATCGGGGAATTTCTCGCCGCCAGACGGGGACTGGGCTACCTGATCATCTACGGTTCCCAGGTCTTCCAGCTGGATATGGTAATCAGTTCCATCTTACTGCTATGTGTGATTGCCATGCTGCTCTATCTGCTGACACAGTCTCTGGAACATTACAGCAAAAAAGCACCGCAACTGATTATAATGTTTTCTTCGGAGATCTGCAGGATGGCATCTTCGTCTTACAGTCTCCTACATAATCTACAATTCTGCGAAACGAACTTTTTAAAATAAAAAATTTTACAGTTGCAAAATTTCCCAAGAACATATATAATAACCTAGTCCGCTGAAATAGCTCAGTTGGTAGAGCACTTCACTCGTAATGAAGGGGTCGTGGGTTCGAGTCCCATTTTCAGCTTATATGTATTAAAAAAGCTTTCTTTTCTCTTTTCTTTTTTTACGTAACTTTCTTCAGAGCCATGCAAAACTGCGTTCGGCAAATGTCTGCTTATCTTGCTCCCTTGTCATAGATTACTCCCAAAGCTCTCGGTGCACCGTTCTGTTTGGAAAAGAATACCAGCAGCAAAAGTGTCAGTACATACGGCAGGATCATCACAAGATCCTGATAACTGCTGGGCATCTGTAATACCTGTACCAGCCGGTAGCCGCCGGATCTGGCAAATCCGAATAACAGACACGCTCCCAGAGTCGGCAGGATACGCCAGTTGCCGAAGATCAGTGCCGCAATAGCCAGATAACCGTAACCTACATAAATACTGGAGGAAAAGTTTGCGGAAATGGAATACGCGAAACAGATACCTCCCAGTCCCGACAACGCACCACAGATCATAATGGCTGCAAGACGGATCTGTCCCACCTGTCTTCCGGCCGCATCCACTGCATGGGGATTGTCACCGCAGGCACGCAGATGCATGCCGAAGCGGGTCTTATACATCACAAACCACGCCACGAAAGCCACTACCACAATCACCAGTTCAAAAGGATACAGATTGGTAAATACCGCTCCCAGTACCGGAATCTTAGAGATTCCCGGGATGGTAATTCTGGAAGAAACAGTCAGTACGAACTTATCGGACGTAGCACCAAATACCACTCTGTTGAACAGCTTCGTTAAATATGCGGTCAGCGCCATGGCCAGAATATTGACTACCACACCACTGATAACCTGATTGGCCTTGAACTTCAGACATAACATGGCATGGATCAGGGCAAAAATACTTCCGCCTACAGCCGCCATAATCATGGCAATGTAGAAAGGTACCGGAGAATCTCCGGCAAAGTTTCCCGCAATGGCAACCGCCACGAATGCACCGATAAAGGCACCGAAACCCTGTAAGCCTTCTACCGCTAGCATGGTCACACCGGACTTCTCGCAATAAATACCGCCAATTGCCATAATAAATAAAGGTAATGCAAAGGATAACCCGTCAATGATCACAATATCCATTTATTTGTCCTCCTTTGTCTTGTTCGTTTTTCTCTTCTGCCTCGTTCCATCTTCCACTTGATGTAAGCATTACATGCGCTGAACAAAAGGATGATTCCGGTGATAACCGGATGCAATCTCCGCATCGACGCCGGCCGCAGATTTCATGTAAGTACTACCCTTGCTGATCAGGGTGATCAGCATAGTAGAAAATACAATACCGAAGGGATTGTTGTTACCAAGCAGGGATACCGCAATGGCATCAAATCCGGTACTGATCAATACCTTTGGCTGAATGGATCCCACATAGCCCAGATAATAAGTCACACCGGCAAGTCCGGCCAGTGCACCGGAAATCGTCATGGACAGTACCATGCTTCTGCCTACCTTGATACCTGCATATTTTGCAGCACTGCGGGAATAGCCCACAGCCTTCAGTTCATAACCAAGCTTTGTCTTCTCTAACAGGAACCATACAGCCACCACCGTAAGCAGAGCCAGAATAATTCCCAGCGGAATATCCATTTTCAGATTGCCCACCATGGTATCCATAAGCGTCAGTCTGGAAGCTGCGGAGATTTCCTTTGACTGTCTGGAGACCGGATCCACGAAAAAGGTATTGATGAAGAAACTGATCACATACTGGAACGTATAGTTTAACATAATAGAGGAAACGACCTCATTGATATTAAACCGGTATTTCAGAAGCCGATCAGTGCTCCCACCAGACCACCGACGATCAGGCCGATGATTACTACCAGTGGCTTTGCCAGCACGGCGTTCAGACTGCTGTAGCCCACAATAATGCTTGCAGTAAATCCGGCTGCCAGCATCTGTCCGGAGACGCCGATATTAAACAAACCCGCGCGGAGTGCTACCGCTACTGCCAGTGCCGCGAAGATCATGGGGGTAAAATAGTTCACATAACTCATAAAGTCCGTCAGCATACTCTTGTAGCTTGCATAAGAGGACTTGGGTGACAGTCCGCCTGCCCTGTAGAAGAGCGTAGTAAGCCTTAAAGGATTGGAACCGGTCACGGCGATGATCACACCACCCTACTACAAGACTACAAAGGATCGCAAGGAGAGGAATCTTTACCGCATTCCAGAATTTTGTCATCTTTTTCATGGTCTTATGCCTCCTTCTCCTTGTTCTTTACGCCCATCATGAACTCTCCCACTTCATTGGTGGTCAGTTCACTGGCTTTGGCGATCTTCTGTATGCTTCCGTTATAAATAACTGCGATGGTATCCGCACAATTCATGATCTCATCCAATTCCAAAGAGATCAGAAGGATTGCCTTACCCTTGTCTCTCTCTGCAATGATCTGCTTGTGGATATTCTCTATGGCACCGATATCCAGTCCACGGGTGGGCTGCACAAAGATCATCAGAGAGGAATCCTGCTCCACTTCTCTGGCAATAATGGCTTTCTGTTGATTACCGCCACTCATGGAGCGTACCACCGTCTTGCTGCCCTGGCCGCTTCCGGATATCGTATTTTCTATCAGTTTTCACTGTTGTCTTCAAAAATCTTCTGATCCAGTACTCCTTTATGACAGAACGGCTCTTTGTAATAATTACGAAGTGCCAGATTCTCGAAAGGTAAAATCCATGACCAGTCCATAATTCTGTCTGTCCTCGGGAATATAGGAAATTCCTTCGGTCGTACGTTCCCTGATAGACAGGTTCGTAATGTCTCTGCCGTTTAACAGGATCTTGCCGGAACGCACCGGTACCAGTCCCGCAATAGCATCTGCGATTTCTACCTGTCCGTTGCCTGCCACACCTGCGATCGCAACGATCTCACCGGAATGTACCTCCAGAGATACATCCTTTACCACCTGGAAATCCTGCTTGTTATAGACGTTCAGATGCTGTATGTCGAGGATCGTCTTACCCGGTTTTGCAGGCTCTTTTTCTGTCTCAAAATTCACTTCACGGCCTACCATTTTGTTGGCCATGACTTTGGTGGACGTGGTAGCCACATCCATGACATCCATCAGACGTCCGTGGTTCAGGATGGCACATCTGTCCGCGATCCGTTTGATTTCTTCCAGTTTATGTGTGATCAGGATGATAGTCTTGCCGTCATCCCGCAGAGATTTGATAATATCCAACAGGAAATCGATCTCCTGCGGTGTCAGAACCGCTGTGGGTTCATCAAAAATGAGGATCTCCGCTTCTCTGTAAAGCATCTTTAAGATCTCTACTCTCTGCTGTGTAGAGACATTAATGTCGCTGATCACATCGGTGGGGTTCACTGCCAGTCCGTATTTTTCCGAAAGGTTCCGGATATCCTGATTGGCCTTCTTCATATCCACTACCGGAATACATCCCAGCACCTTCTTCACCGGCTCCATGCCCATTACGATATTCTCAGCAATGGTGTAGTTGGATACCAGTTTAAGAAATGCTGGTGTACCATACCGATGTTTAATTTGGTGGCATGATTGGGGGATTCCAGCTTCACCTTTTCACCCCGGATATAGATCTCTCCTTCATCCGGCTCGTACATTCCGAACAGCATACTCATCAAGGTGGATTTTCCTGCACCATTTTCTCCCAGAAGGGCAAAGATCTCTCCCTTTTTGATCTGGATCGTCACATCGTCGTTGGCTACGATCCCGGGGAAACGTTTGGTGATGTGTTTCATCTCAACAATATATTCCGACATGTTCATCCTCGTTTCTACATTTTTCATGTAAATAAATAAGAAGGTGACAGTTCCTCACCATCACCTTCTTGTGAATTCATTCTTCCTACCAGGTAAAGGTCTCCGGAGTTACACCGTTAAAGTTTGCCGCAGGAACGATCTTGCCTTCCTTTAACAGAGCCTGTGCTGCATTGATCTTCTCAATAGCCTCTGCGGTGAGCTGGCATCTGCCTTCCTCACTTACGAAACCGGTAGCATCATCTGCTGCGGTCAGAGTTACATTAGCGCCCTTTGAAGGAACCATCTTTTTACTTCGTTCAGTACGTTGTAAACAGTATCATGCATTACCTTCAGGCCACTGGTCAGAACGATATTGCTGTCACCGTTTGCACCGTCATCATACTGGTCAACATCACAACCGATCACCTTAACGCCTTCAGCTTCCTTTGGCAGCGGTGAATACACCGTTACCGGAACCACCTGCTGCTACGAACAGGATGTCTACGCCTTCAGCGATCAGAGCATTACCCAGTACCTTTACCGGTAGCTTCATCGGAGAAGTTACCAACATAGTTACCACCTACATTAGCGCCGGTAACATCGGTACCTGCGTAAGAAGGAAGCTCTACTACTTCTACGTTCATGCCTTCGGTACCGTTCACATACTTAACACCGCACTCGAAGCCATACTGGTAGTTCACGTTGGAAGGATATGCAATACCGTTTACTACTGCTACCTTACCTGTGGTGGTAGACAGAGCTGCAGCCATACCTGCATAGAAACCACTCTCCTGCTCAGCATAGTAAGCAGCGTATACGTTGTCGATCACCTGATCTGCGGTTACTTCGGTGCCATCAACGGTAGGCCAGGAATCGATCAGGATGAACTTGGTATCCGGATTCTCCTGTGCCAGATTGCCGATACCTGCAAACTGGAAACCACAGCATACAATAACATCATAATCAGCTACAACATCAGCTACAGCCTGAACAGCTGCTGCGCTGTCACCGGTCTCCTCACGAATGGGGGTTACGGTTGCATTCGGATTCTCCTCAATAAACTTCAGAACACCGTTGTAGTTGTCCTGATTGAAGGAACCGTCATCCACGCCGGAGGGGCTGGATACGATAGCGATCTTCAGACCGGGTTCTTCACTGCCGCTTTCTGTAGCTGCTGCAGTGGTGGTAGCTGCCGCACTGGATTCTGCATTGGTGTCAGCATTGGTGCTGCCGCATGCTACCAGAGAAACAGCCATGACAGATGCAAGTGCAAGTGCCAGAAACTTTTTCATAATTTTTTCCTCCTAAAAATGTAAATATTAAAACATTGAATCACAACGGTAATATTATCATCATAGTCTGTAAAATTCAATATCTATTTTTAATTAACGCATATGCACATCCATTTGCGGGAACGGTATTTCAATTTCTGCTTTATCAAGTGCATACTTACACTGTTCGGTAATACGCCATTTTCCCTGCCAGAAATCCTCATTTTTAAACCAGCAGCGTACACATAGGTTGATTCCTGAGTCTGCCAGTTCATCTACAAATACAAAATGCTCTCTTTCCTTTATAGTATCGGGATCTTCAGAGAGAACCTTTGTCAGAACTTCCTTTGCCTTCTTAATATCTGCGCTGTAAGCAATAGACACCTTCACATCACATCGCCTGGATTCGGCAGCAGTGACATTCACAATGGTGTTATTTGCCAGATTGCCGTTTGGAAGAATAATCGTCTGATTATCATAGGTTAACAGCTTTGTATAGAAGATCTGGATCTCTTTTACTGTACCTTCCTTACCGGAGGAGCCTTCCACAATGTAATCTCCCACCTTGAACGGCTTTATTAATAAAATCAGCACACCGCCCGCCAGATTAGACAGACTTCCCTGCACTGCCAGACCGATGGCCACGCCGGCCGATCCCAGCAACGCAACAATGCTGGCTGCGTCCACGCCGAAGGAGGACGCCAGTGTCAGGATCAGTATTATATATAAAGAAGCTTTTACAAAAGAGTCCACAAACTGGATCACTCCCATTTCCGCTCCCGCCCTGTTCATAGACTTGCGGATGATCTTGCGGATCAGCTTGATAAGTTGTACCCCAATGAAGAAAAATATCAGTGCCAGTCCGATACGGATGCCTAAGTTCAGTGCTTTCTCCGGAAGGGTATCCAGGAAAGATGCGATCAGTCCTTCTTTTTTCTGCACCTCTTCAATTACGTTATCTGTCAGATCCATGTTGCCTTATTTCTCCTGTTTTCTTTTTGTAGTCTTGCCTGCGGTCTTGCGGATCGGTGTATTCTTGCGGATACGCTTCTCAATCACTTTTTCCAGTTCCGCCTCTGTATAAGGAATAAATTGCAGAATACTTAAGGAAAGGGGAGCCATTTTCACGGTAACGGACTGCTTTTTATCATCCCATTCCACGTCCTCCGCACGTTTCACACGGTCATTGACCACACCGGTACCGCCATATTGCACAGCATCCGTGTTCAGGATCTCCTTGTATTTTCCCTCGTAAAGGAACTCCTGTAGTGATCTCTCTGGGCACACCGGAGAAGTTTGCTACGACCAGAAGCATCTCCTCCGCAGCTTCTGCCTTTGCGCACAAAGCTTACATAGCATTCATTGGCAGAGATCTCGTTCATCCACTGGAATGCCTTTCGCCTGATCATCACATTCGAACAACGCCTTATTCTCTCTGTAAAGTACATTCAGATCCTTCACCAGCCTCTGGACTCCGGCATTTTCCTTCTGCTCTTGCAGTGCCACTCTACCTGACGCATTTCGTTCCATTCTTTTTCTTCCGCCAGATCCTGTCCCATGAAGAGAAGCTTCTTGCCGGGATGAGTCATCATATAACCGTAGGTCAGACGTAAGTTGGCAAGCTTCTGTGCCCTGTCTCCGGGCATCTTACCAAGCAGAGTTCCTCTTGCCGTGTACCACTTCATCATGCGAAAATACCAGCATGAACTTCTCACTGTAGGCATAGATCATGCTGAAAGTAAGCTCTCCGTGGTGGTGGCTGCGGAAATAGGGATCGTATTTGATATAATCCAGATAGTCATTCATGAAGCCCATGTTCCACTTCAGGTCAAATCCCAGTCCCCTTCATCCAGTGATCCGGTGATCATGGGAAATGCCGTGCTTTCCTCTGCAATGGACAATACCCCGGGATCTCTCTTTTTGAGGATTGAATTAAAGTGTTTGATCAATTCGATGGGCATCCATACGGATACCGTCCGCATGATATTTTCTCCACCCAGAACAGTGCATTAGCGATCAGATAGTTCGATACCTGAGGACGACCGTAATTGTAGATCAGGGTTCCCCAGTGAGGATGATGCCCTGTCTGGGATCCTGATGCTCATAAAGACAGGTGCCGTCAAAATGCAGCCAGTCCAAAGTATCACGCGGAAAATGTGCCGGTACCCAGTCAAGGATCACGCCGATTCCCGCCCTGTGCAGTTCATTCACGAAATACATAAAGTCTTCCGGTGTGCCGTAACTGGCGGTAGGGGCATAATAACCCATCACCTGATAGCCCCAGGAAGCGTCTAACGGGATGCTCCATCACCGGCATCAGCTCCACATGGGTGTATCCCATTTTTTTTACATAGTCCGCAAGCATCACAGCCAGTTCACGGTAATTGTAAAACTCCTGCCGTCCTCCGGCTTCGGAATGAGCCAAGATGTACCTCATAAATGGACATCGGAGCCTTCTTACTGTCTGCATTTTTTCTCTGTTTCAGCCATGCTTCATCTTTCCATGCATACTGACTCAGGTCTGTGATCACCGATGCCGTGTCAGGACGAAGCTGTGCAGCATTGGCATACGGATCTGCTTTTAAGAATGTCAGCCCTCCCTTTGCCTTGATTTCATATTTATAGAGCTGTCCTGCAGCAAGTCCCGGAACAAACAGTTCAAAAATACCGGAATCCCATTTACCAATGCGGCAAAATATCCTCTTCATCTGCCAGTTCCATGGGAACATCCGTAAGAAAATGCTTCTCCCACCTGACCGGTATTCTTCCAGTGAATCGTTACCTTTCTCCGCTCCCGGGAAGAATGCCTGTACCAGCATTTTACTTCCCTGCTTATGAGGTCCCTAACAGTTCATGGGGATTATCACATTCAGAATATGTGATTTCTTCTATTTGAGGCCAGTTCATCAATTTATAAAGTTTGTTTGTCATATTCCCTCTTTTCTGCGGCGCGATTGCTGCATTCTATTCTGTCACTATTTTGCTTATCCGGTCGTAGGTATTACCGCTCTATCTCATGCAGAAACAGACCGCTGCGCAGCTTCGGCTCGAACCAGGTGGACTTCGAGGCATCAGACGTCCCGCATCCGCCACTGCAAAAGTTCCCGATGGAAGTAGGATACATGGAAAATGCCACCTTCATGTCCGTATGTACTCTCCGTTCCAGTTCTCCCAGTCCCCGGATACCTCCCACAAAATCGATCCGCTTATCTGTCTTTGGATCTTCGATTCCCAGAACAGGATTCAACAGGTAATTTTGTAAAAAGAGATACATCCAGTCCTTCCACAGCATCTTCGCTCCGAATCTCCTTCTTCGCTGTAAGACAGTACCACTCATCTTCCAGGAACATACCGAAAGCTCCTTTTTTCTCCGGCCGGTAAGGAATACGTCCTTTTTTCTCTATCATAAAATGTTCTTCGATGGCTGCCAGGGAACGCATCGACATCCATACCGTTTAAATCCTTCACCACCCGGTTATAATCCAGGATCTGCAGTTCTTCATCTGGGAAAATCACCGACAGGAAATAATTAAATTCCTCTTCTCCTGTATAATCCGGGTGCTGCTCTCTGCGCTTTAATCCCACCTTTACCGCTGAGGCACAACGATGATGACCGTCCGCAATATAAATAGCCGGGATCTTTGCAAACGCCTCTTCAATCATTGCCACATCCGCAGCCTCCGAAATCACCCACACACGATGTTCGATGCCATCCTCACTGACAAAAATCGTATACCGGTGTCTGTGTTTTCATCTCTCCGATCTTGTTCTGCAGTTCCTCCTTCGCCCGATACGCCAGGAAAATCGGTCCCGTCTGCATACTGCATGTATCCACATGGCGGATACGGTCTTCCTCCTTATCCGCCCTGGTATTCTCATGCTTTTTGATCACATTGTTCCGATAATCGTCAATAGAGGCACAAGCCACTACACCAGTCTGGCTGTTCCCGTCCATGGTCAGTTCATACAGATAGAAACATGGCGTCGGATCCTGTACAAATTTTCCTTCCTGAATTTTCTCCCGAAGCAGCTGATCCGCTTTCTCATACACACAGTCCGCATATGTGTCTACTTCCTCGCCAAACTGCGTCTCCGCCCGATCAACCGCCAGAAAAGAGTCCGGATTCTTCTTCACCACTTCACACGCTTCCTCCCTGTTATATACATCATAAGGAAGCGCCGCAATCCTTTTCTCCATCCCCTGGCAGGGACGATATGCCCTAAATGGTCTGATCTGTGCCATACTCCTACCTCCCAATTTCTATATGTTCTTATTTTACCAAATCCCATCTCATATCACAAGGTTATTTAAAATAAGCAAGCAGCCCCGGATGGGTGTAAGAATAAGCAGGCCGTAAGCAGACGTCGGCACTTAGCGGGCATATTCTGACCGCTTATGTGCCGTTACGCTCTGCGTCACAGAAAGCGGAAAGCGTGCCGCGTTTCTTACCCCAGCCGAGGCTGCGGGGGATTATTACTAAAATAATATCTACCCCAACTTATGGAACAAAATACAGTTGGGCATATTGACCTTCATTGCCGGTCCATTCATGATCATCGTTCCATGCTCCAGATCAATATGGAAGAAGGTCATCGTATTACTTTCATGGTTCAAAGACACCAGAAACTTATTGTCCGGGAAGAACTCTGCATCCTTCGGATACTCACCGCTGACCGGCAGCAGGAAATTCTTCTTAAAAGTCCTGTCTTCTTGTCTACATCAAATACGATAACAGAATTATCCCCGCAATGGAACTGAGCAGATAATTGTAATCCAATGAAAAACTGAAGGCGCTGGCACTGTTGGTGTTGCCTCTGGTCAGCTTGATCAGCTCTACCGTCTGGATCTTCTCAAAGGTAGGGTCGTTATTATTGTCCACATACTCATAGACATCAATGTAACACTTCAGTTCATGCAGAATATAAAATATATCTGCCATCCTCTGAGATCTTGATATGACGGGGTGCGGATTCCATCTCACTGCGGATGATATCCTCCAGCTTCACCTTGCCCTTCTCCACATCAAAACGATATACATTGACATGATCCATACCCTGATCTGCCACCAGAAGATACTTATTATCATGTGTCATACGGGCACAGTTGATGTGGGGACGGAAATTGCGCTCTGCCATACTGCCCAGTCCTTTATGGTAGATTTCGTCAGTGATCTCTCCGATGGAACCGTCCTCCTTCAGACGAAGTACTGTCAGCTTACCGTCATGATAACCTGCCACAAACAGATACCGATCCGTATAATCCGTAGAAACATAGCAGCCTCTCATACCATTGATTGGTGCAAAGTTGATCAGCTCCAGATCTCCGTCCGGCATGGATGGTATAAGCCTCCACACCAAAATCCGTTATAGAATAAAGAAACTTTCCGTTGTGGGAAATGGTCAGATAGGAAGAGTTCGTGATCTCTACCTTATCTTTTCCTTAAAACGGCCGTTTTTCATATCCACATCATATATTCTGATACCGTGACTGTCCCCCTGTGTATAACTGGAAACATAGGCAACATATTTTTCCCTTGCTCATGACCGGATCCTCCTTAGCATTCTATATCTTTTTTTATGTTTATAAATATAGCACAATTCTGAAAATTGTGAAACATTTTTTCTGCAAAATTCCCGAAAAATACTCCTGTTTTTTCCCTGAGGTCTGATAAAGGTCAGGTCATTTTCGAAGGCCGGGATATCACTAACCTTCCACCCAATAAGCGCAATTTAAATACCGTATTCCAGAATATGCTCTTTTCCCTCATATGACCATTGCGGATAACATTGCTTTCGGATTAAAGATCAGCGGTAAAAGTAAATCTTATATTAATGATAAAGTTAGTCAATCTGGATGGCTTCGAGAACCGTATGCCGGATTCCTTAAGCGGTGGCCAGCAGCAGCGTATCGCCATTGCCCGTGCCATTGTAAATGAACCAAAGGTGCTCCTTTTAGACGAGCCTTTGGGCGCACTGGATTTAAAAATGCGTCAGGACATGCAGTACGAACGTTTGAAGTGGCTGGTACAGTCCACGAAGATGGTTCCCGTTGGGACCAAAGTCGGCATCAAGGTTGATCCTTTTAACATCCAGATCATGAAGAAGCCGGAATCCGAGGACGAGGAGGCCATTGGAGTCAATGAATAGAAAATTATTATCGCTCCCTTTTATCTTCTGGTCAGCCATGTTTGTCATCGTGCCTCTGTGCATGGTCTTCTACTATGGTCTGACCGATAAGAGCGGCGCATTTACATTTGATAATATTCTGGCGATCGCTACCGCCGAGCATTCCAAGGCTCTGTGGGAGGCATTGAAGTTATCCGTGATCAGCACTGTGATCTGCCTGCTTCTGGCATATCCCCTTGCCATGATCCTGTGTAACATGAATGTCAACCAGAACTCGTTTCTGGTATTGATCTTTATCCTGCCCATGTGGATGAACTTCCTGCTTCGTACCCTGGCATGGCAGACACTGCTTGAGAAGACAGGTGTCATCAACAGCATCCTCTCCACCCTGCATCTGCCGGCGTTAAATATTATTAATACACCCTCTGCCATCGTACTGGGTATGGTATACAACTTTTTGCCTTTTATGGTACTGCCTCTTTATAATGTACTGGTCAAGATCGACAAGAGCGTAATCAACGCCGCTTATGATCTTGGTGCCAACGGTGTGCAGACCTTTGTACGGATCATCTTCCCCTTAAGTCTGCCCGGCATGTTCAGCGGTATCACTATGGTATTTGTCCCCGCCCTGACTACTTTCGTTATCAGTAAGATTCTGGGTGGCAGCAAGATCCTGCTCATCGGTAATGTCATCGAGCAGGAATTCACCCAGACCGGCAACTGGAATCTGGGAAGCGGTCTCTCCATCGTATTGATGCTGTTCATCATCTTCAATATGGTGATCTCCGTAATCACGGATAAAGAGGGGGAGGCGAACACATTATGATCAAAACAACGGCACAGAAAATATATCTGGGGCTGATCTTTATCTTTTTGTATGCCCCCATCGTTACCCTGATCGTACTCTCCTTCAACGCCAGTAAGACCCGTGCAAAATGGGGAGGTTTTACGACCAAGTGGTATGCGGCTTTGTTCCGGAACGAGCAGATCATGCAGGCTTTGTGGAATACACTGGCGCTGGCTGTGTTGTCTGCACTGATTGCCACCTTCATTGGTACGATTGCCTGTATCGCCATGCAATCCATGAAACGTACCAGCCGTACGATCCCTTATGGGAATCACAAATATTCCAATGCTGAATGCGGAAATCGTTACCGGTATCTCCCTGATGCTTCTGTTCTTAAGCCTTGGAGCCAAATTTGGTTTTGGTACGATTCTGCTGTCACACATTACGTTTAATATTCCTTATGTGATCTTAAGCGTAATGCCCCGTATGAAGCAGTTGAACCCCAGCACCTATGAGGCCGCCCTTGACCTGGGTGCTTCTCATACGTATGCCTTTTTCAAAGTGGTATTTCCGGATATCCTGCCGGGTATTTTGTCCGGTTTCTGATGGCATTTACCATGTCACTGGATGATTTTATCATTACCCACTTTACCAAAGGTCCCGGTGTCGACACGCTGTCCACAAAAATTTATACAGAGGTCAAGAAAGGCATCAAGCCGGAAATGTATGCATTGTCCACCATCATTTTTGTGACGGTACTGGTTCTGCTTTTACTGGTGAACTACATGCCCATGGCAAAGAAGAAGAAATAATTCTTTGAAAATAGATTCAGGAGGAAAAGAAATGAAAAAATTTATTGCACTGCTTCTGTGCGGTATCCTTACCGCAACTGCTCTGACCGGCTGCGGGTCCTCTTCCGCCGGTGGTGAAAACGGTGAAGTCATCGTCTACAACTGGGGAGAATATATCGATCCGATACGATCACCATGTTCGAAAAAGAGACCGGAATCAAGGTGGTCTATGACGAATTTCGAGACCAACGAGATCATGTATCCCAAAGGTGGAAGCCGGTTCATCCGCTTATGATGTGGTATGTCCTTCCGATTACATGGTACAGAAAATGATCGAAAATGATCTGATTCAGGAACTGGATTATGACAGGATCCCCAATGCCAAAGGGAAAACATCGGTGCCGAGTATTATGAGCAGGCTGCCGCCTACGATCCCGGCAACAAGTACTGTGTTCCCTACTGCTGGGGAACTGTAGGAATCATCTACAATAAAACAATGGTAGATACCCTCCCACCAAATGGGCTGATCTCTGGGATGAAAAGTATTCCGATGAAATCCTGATGATGGATTCCATCAAGGACTGCTTCATGGTTGCACTGAAAAAGAACGGCTTCTCTTCTAACAGTCTGGACGAATCCGAGCTCCAGATAGCTACCAATGATCTCATCGCCCAGAAGCCTCTGGTACAGGCATATGTTGTAGATCAGGTACGTGACAAAATGATCGGCGGCGAGGCTGCGATCGGTGTAATGTTCTCCGGTGATGCTCTTTATGTTATGAGCGAAAATGAGGATCTGGATTTCGTGATTCGAGGAAGGCACCAATGTCTGGATCGATGGCTGGGTAATCCCAGAAGAATGCTCCCAACAAGGAAAATGCGGAGAAATTCATCGATTTCATGTGTCATCCGGATGTAGCACTGAAGAATTTCGAGTACATCACCTATGGTACTCCCTAATACCGCCGCCAGAGAGCTGATCGAGGATGAAGATCTGAAGAATTCTCCCATTGCTTTCCCGGATCTGACGCAGTATAACAATCTGGAGACCTTCCTGTACCTCGGAGAGGACGGCGAAGAACTCTACAACAAATACTGGAAAGAAGTTATGTCCAACTAGTCTTTTTCAGACAAAATAAGCCCCTGAACTGCCAAGACAGTTCGAGGGGCTTTCCTGTTACCCATATTTTCAGGAATTCTGTTCACATCCGCAGGTCTCACATTTCCCATCATTTCTTCTGGAAAATGCCGGATCATCCACCGGTGTAAAATTCGGAAAATCCGGTCTTAGCGGTCTGCAGTCTCTGTCTTCACAGCACCCCGCATCTTCCAGGCGACGGGCGCCGCAGGCATTCGAGCTGCCACAGGAACTACTGCTTCCGCAGGAGTTATTGGAATTCCCACAGGAATTGTTGTTTCCGCAGGAACTGCGATTGCTGTTTCCTATACAGCTACAGCCGTTGCCACAGGAATTTCCACCACAAAATAGTAATAATAACAGAATGATACAGTTCATAGGATCCTCTACTTACCACTGTTTTTTACTATTCTATTCCGCTTTTTCCATCTGGTGCCAGTCCATACATCGTTTATGCTGTACCAGTTCCTCTTTGATAAATTGAAAGGTTTTCTCTTCGCCCTGTTCTGCCAGCATTTCCAGCACATACAGAAGCTTTGCCTTTGTCTTAGGATGGATAGGTGCCTTATCTGTGCCCCGATAATAGTAATCAAGAGGAGACCTGTCCGTGTATTCGTCTCCCATGTAAACCTTACTGGCAGCGATCCGGTCCATAATCATCTCCGCAATATAACGATCCGGCATGGGTACCGGTGCCATTCCGCCCGGCAATGCCTGCATACTGTAATCGATCCAGTATTCGTAATGATGCTTGTTCCTGCCCTTGTGGTGCAGCCAGGCACTGGAATAACCGATATCTTCTCGTTCCGCATTGTTGGGGCTGCGTGTCCCTGGTAATACTTTGCTCCTACCCAGAACTCTGTGGGGCTGTATTTCGACATATCGTGTAACAGTCCCTGTTTATACAGACCTACCTTAAAGCAGCCCTTTGCCACAAGGGTCTTATGATGTGTGATCGTTTTAAAATGTTTCCAGATATTCATTTCGTTCTATCATCTTTCTCCGGCAGCATCTGTTTTTTTTTTAAAGATCTTGTACTTTTTTTTTTTCCTTGTCCTGTGATGCTGCCATCAACGCCTTCATATACTGCAATACTTCTGGGGGCAATGATCCCCGTCTGCTCTCTGGACTGTTCTTCTTTCTCCTGCACTGTCAGAGTATCTTCCGACTTCTCCGTTGCCACACAAGATTCCATTCCATACCCTTCGGCAGCTTTGGAAATGCCAGTTTCTGCGGCTCCCAGTGCATATTCATGGCAACATAGAGGAAAAGAATCCTCTCCCACCCTGCCTGGTGTCTTTTGCATATCTTTCCACAGTACATCATTCCCACGTGCCGGTTATAACTCTCTGTCTGAGGCCTCCAGGCATTCTGTCCGTGATAGGACAGATCCGGATAACCACAGGACAGGTGTCCAGGATTCGCAGTTCTTCGACAGGATGTAGGATCGGATGTGAGCTTTCCGGAAAGCGATCATCTGTTTCCAGAAATGCAATAATTCCGGCATTTTTCTCCTTGTCCTGCCAGTTCAGCCAGGTAATTTTATTATCCTGGCAATAGGGATTGTTAGTTCCCTGTTGGGAATTACCGAATTCGTCTCCCCATGAAGATCAGCGGGTGGACTGTGTCAGCAGCAACATACAAAATGCATTCTGTAACTGTTTTTCCGAAGTGCCTGCACTTTTTTCCGTCTGGACGGTCCTTCCTCCCCACAGTTCCAGCTGCAGTTATAATCATTGCCATCCCGGTTACCTTCTCCGTTGGCTTCATTATGCTTGTGATCATAGGACACCATATCCATCAGCGTAAGGCCGTAATAATTGGACAGATAATGGATCCGTCCCATATTGGCGGGGAATATGACGCATCTCGTACAATACTCCCGAAAGCATGTTATCATCGCCTTTTAAAAAATCTACGCATGGTGTACAGATAATCGTCTCGGTATTCCGCAAGATTCCGATACTCCGGCTTCTGTGCCGGATCGTAGAGCTTCGCTGCATCAAAATCGTAATACCAAAGTTTGGTGTCTGTCAGTGCAGGGTCTCCTGCCAGCGCCTGTGCCGGCACCTCTCCCATCAGATGAAACCCATCCACATGATAAGTTAATACCCAGAAGCGTAAAATATTTCCAATCTCTGTCACATCCATCCCTTTGGGGAAATAAAACTGTAAGATCACTTCCATCCTGCGCTTATGGAATTCCTTCACCAGTTGTCTGAATTCCGTCGCCGCATCTTCTCCTGCCGCATAGGCAGCTTTTGGTGCATAATAAAAGCCCTCCCGGTAGCCCCAGTAGTTTAATACCCGGTAACCGGGGAGTTCTCCACCATTTTCCCCTGCTGTGGCTACAATGTCTCTGCGGATGTCTTCTTGTTCACCTCTTCCGGTGTCTCATCGAATTCATAGACCGGTTGGAATTCCACGGTTGTCATACCGATTTCCTGCAGATAGTCCAGCTTCTCCACAACCCCTGCAAAGGTGCCTCGATGTGTTACCTGAGATGAGGCATGCATGGTAAAGCCACGCACATGCATGCAATAACATACGCTCTACGATAGGAAAGCATCGGATGTTCATCCTGCTCCCAGTCGAAATCCTCTCCGGGAAATACCGCAATGCGATTGACATTTTTTCGCGTTTTCCCATAAGCAGGCTTACGCAAGAACCCCTGCGCATGCAGATCCGGCACAGTACGCTCCCCTTCATAGAACTGATATCCGATCTGCTGTGGATCCAGTTCCAGGTATTTACAGTACACATTTCCCATCCGTTCCTCCTGTCGAAACGGAACCCTGTGCGTTTTTTTCCACTCTTTCTGTCATATATGAGAATGCCGCAATCCTTTTTCCCGGACGCATAGGCAAAACGGATGGCTCCGTCCTCCACATGCGCTCCCAGAGGGTAAGGCTTTATTGCATGCTTTTTTTTCTGTCATTGTCATACCCCATCTTCCAGCTTTTCTATCTTACAGTCTCTTTGTCCATTTTATTATAGTCGGTAACGTGTAAGAAAAAAAAGCATTGCAAGAATATCCGTAAACGGTTATAATAAAGGAAAAACAAAATACTGTTACACCCAATAAACATTTAACAGGAGGATTCCCATGGGTAAAAAATGAAAGCTATGAAGATGAAGAAATGACCGTTGAGCTGGAGCTGGAAGACGGCACTGTTGTAAACTGTGCGGTCATTCACCATTCTCACCGTAGAGGCTAAGGATTATATCGTGCTTCTGCCTCTGGATGAAGACGGCGAAAACGAAGACGGAGAAGTATGGTTCTACGGATATGCCGAGAATCCGGATGACCCGAATGAAGAACCCATTCTCGCATACATTGAAGATGATGATGTCTACGAAAAAGTTGCCGATGCTTTTGACGAGTATCTCGACAGCTGTGAATTCGACGAGATCATCGATGATAACGATTCAGAGGAATAAGGAATCTGGAAGGGAACCTGGGACGCTCTCGTGCCTGTAAGGCAGAGAAGTTCCAGGTCTTTTTTGCCCGTGTCATAGCCACATAGAAGATACGGCGTTCCTCTTCAATGTGCTCAGGATCCAGTCCGTTCCCATGGGGAAAATTCTTTTCATTGCAGTCTGGAATCCATACACTGTCAAACTCCAGTCCTTTCGAAGCATGTACCGTAAGCAGTCTTACCGCTCCGTCTGCCGCCTGCGCATTGTCTCCGGATTCCCGTGCCACGCCTTTCCGCAGTTGTTCTCCGAAAGTCTCCTGTGCTTCCTGCCACTCTTTTGCTGTTTTAAAATGACCGGCTTCTTCCACAATATAGTTCAAAATTTCTTCCCATTCCTGTGTTTTCTCACTATTTTCAACATTTGCTCTCTGACGCAGATACCTTTCATATCCGCAAGCTTTGCATACAAAAGGTCACTGCAAGCTTTGGTTCTGCATTTTTTACAAATTCCATCTGACGTTTCCACAATCTGATCGCCTCCACGCTTTACGATTACAGGCTGCAGAATAATCATTGTTTTTCATGGAGTAATAATCTTCCAGTGCTTGCAATGAAACATGCTTTCCAAAAGCTTCCCTGGATATATTACGAAACGGTTTGTTGATCACTCTCAGAAAGTCTATTCTCTCTGCAGTTCCCTGCTGCAATACGCAGATATGACATAATATCCTGTGCAATGAAGTGTTCATATATATTTCGTGTTTTTTCCTTCATAACATAGGGAATTCCTTCTCTGCCAAGTCTCGCCGCCACGCCCTGCATGGCCAGATTTGTCCGGAACAATACAGCACAGGTCTCCTGTGTGGAACGTCCCTTCAGGCGATGTAATAAATATTGCATCTGCTCCGGTGCATCCCTGAATTCTTTATTCTTACCCTGCAGGCGGTTTCTCTGTATGTTTCTTCCTTCCGCTGATTTGGCTCGCTGGCTTCCAATATTTTAGGAAGCGATCCAAGTTCTCATTGATCACCAGAAGGGAAGCCTCCACAATGTCCTGATGACTACGGTAGTTGGTGCGAAGCAGTATCTGTGTTGCCGCAAATTCCCGTACAAACATCTGCATACAGGCCGGTCTGGCTCCACGAAAACTGTAAATTGCCTGGTCATCATCTCCCACTGCGAATACATTTTTATGTCTTTCCGCCAGCAACCGTACAATACAATACTGCCTATAGTTAATATCCTGAAATTCATCGATCAGAATATTGAAAAACGTTTCTGCCAGTATTCCCTCTGTGGAGTATTATTTTGCAACAGTTCCTCACACTCTTTCAGCATATCATCAAAATCAACACCTCGGACTTTTTGTCCTTGCAGACTCATATTCCCGATATATCTGAGGAAAGCAAATTTTCCATTCCTCCGGGATTTTTTCCAGTGTTTTTTCCTTTTCTCCGGTATTTTTGTAATACGCGATCGCATCCAGAAGCTTTTGGCAATTTCCGCACTGCATTCTTTGTTCTTTTTTAAAATGGGATAAATCAGATTTAATTTTTTGTCTTTCATTTAAGAGATTGCCCGGTTGTACTCTGCCCGACTGGAGCAGGATTTGATAGAAAACAGAATGAAATGTTCCGAAATTAACGGAACCGGCAAACGAAGAAGTCTGTGCAAAAGCGCTGTTGCATAGAAAGTGCCGCTTCTCTGGTAAAGGTGATCACCAGAATCTGTTCGGGGAGCGACCTCTTTCTCATGAATCAGCCAGAGGATTCTCTTCGTAATAGTAAATGTCTTGCCGGAGCCGGGGCCCGCCAGTAATAACAGCGGTCCCTCTCCGAAAGTGACAGCCTCCCTTTGGGAGGGATTGCAATCCGTAAGATTAAACATTCGCCTTCAGTAATTCAATTCCTTTACGAATTCTGTGCCAGAGATTCCTCTTTGCCCAGGACTTCCATAATCTCCGTAGCACCGGCAGGTGTCATCTGCTTGCCGGATACGGCAGTACGGATCGGCCACATCACATAGCCGTTCTTACAGCCTTTTTCCTCCACATATTTTACAAGAGTCTGATACAGCCCGTCATTGCTGTAATCCTCCTGTGCCTCCAGGATCGGAAGCAGATCTTTCAATACCTCCAGAGAAGTCTCTGCGGTAGTCTTCATCTTCTTGTGTGTGTACATTGCCACGTCATACTCCGGAAGCTCCTCGAAGAAATCTACCAGTCCGGCAATATCCGGGAATACTTCGATCCGGGTCTTTACCATGGCTGCGATCTTCTTCAGATCCAGAGGCTTGCTAATCGCTTTCTTCAGGTAAGGCTCTGCCATCTCGTAGAACTTGTCGAAATCCATAGCCTTCAGGTACTCACCATTCATCCAACGCAATTTACGATATCGAAGACTGCGGGAGACTTACTGATGCGATGGTAATCGAACTCCTTGATCAATTCATCCAGAGAGAAAATCTCGCGGTTATCCTCCGGGCTCCATCCCAGCAGTGCCACATAGTTCACGATGGCCTCGGTAATAAATCCCTGGTCGATCAGATCCTCGAAGGAAGCATGTCCGCTTCTCTTGGACAGCTTCTTGTGGTTCTCATCGGTGATCAGCGGCAGATGGATATATACCGGTACCTGCCATCCGAAAGCTTCGTACAGACGTACATATTTGGGGGAGGAGGACAGATATTCGTTGCCTCGTACCACATGGGTGATATTCATGGTATGGTCATCTACCACGTTTGCAAAGTTATAGGTAGGGTAACCGTCGGATTTGATCAAGATCATATCATCCAGCTGGGAGTTATCTACGGTAATGTCTCCGTATAACTCATCATGGAATGTTGTGGTGCCTTCCTTGGGATTATTCTGACGAATGACAAAAGGCTTGCCTGCAGCAAGATTTGCCTCAATCTCTTCCTTGGACAGAGACAGGCAGTGCTTGTCATATACGGTGATCTCCTTGCCGTCCACCACCTCGGTCTTCAGGGAAGCCAGTCTCTCCTTATCACAGAAGCAATAATATGCCTCGCCCTTATCGATCAGCTCCTTGGCATATTTCATATAGATACCGGTCTTCATACGCTCACTCTGCACGTGAAAGGCCGTAGCCGCCGTCCTTATCGGGCCCCTCATCATGTACCAGTCCGGTCTTCTCCAGGGTACGGTAGATGATCTCGGTAGCTCCTTCCACATAGCGCTCCCTGGTCGGTATCCTCGATACGGAGCATGAAATCTCCGCCGGCATGCTTCGCAATCAAAAATTCATATAATGCGGACCGCAGATTACCTACATGCATTTTACCGGTAGGGCTGGGTGCGTATCTTGTTCTGATCTTTGTCATTTTCTCCTCATTTCCGCAGGCGATGTTTATATCCGTTCTGTACCTTCCGGCATACGCTTCCCCTGCTTATATATTCCTGTCCACCCTCTCCCGAAGGCAGAACTACTTTCTTATTCTACCGCCTTTTTTCAAAAACTGCAACAGTTAAGACAAGGATTTCGGATGGGGAAGATTCCACCGATAGTGTGCAGCCAGGAAACGGATCGCCATGACAATGAAAGCTCCGATAAATACCGCGGGCAGTCTCCCGATACTCGGTACAGCCACACGCAGCCCAGTGCGCCCACCAGAGGGAGGCACAGGCATAAATATGTTTTACGAAGATGTAGGGTTCCTCCCCTGCCATCATGTCACGCATCAGACCGCCGCCCACGCCGGTGAGCATTCCTATAAATACCAGCAGGAAGGAATTATCAGGATAGCCATTATCGATGCCCGACATCACACCCAGGGAAGTAAAGATTCCCAGTCCTACAGAGTCCATGACTAGCATAGCCTTGTCATAAAAAGTTCCCAGTCTGCCACTCAGAAGATCTGTTTGATATACAGCAGTATAAAAATCGCCAGTGCTGTAAGCCACCGAGACACCGACATATACCGGTTTCTCCAGTGCCGAAGGTAATTTCCCCAGGATCACATCTCTGGTCATACCACCGCCTACAGCCGTCACTACGCCCAGCACACAGATGCCGAAAATATCCATTCGTTTTCCGGATCCCCACCATGGCACCTGATGCTGCAAAAGCGATGGTTCCTAAGATTTCCATGAAAAAATATAATCCTGTCCTGAATGTTCATAATCTGTTTCTCCTAAAAGTTCTCCACGCTATTTTATAGTATCTTTGTTAAAATAACAATAGCTATATTTACAGACCAGTTTACTTTTAAAAAAGGAACCATCACGCTTCTGTGATGATTCCCTTTCGACAAAATTTCTATCCTATTGTTTATTCTTTTTCCAGTTCCACCATTTCCTGATCCACACTTTCATCAGGCACTTTCTTCTCAGCTTCGTTCTTGAACTTGTCCACGGCTCTGGCTGCTACGGGAATAGCAATGTTGGTGCCGGCTCCGGCGATACAGCCTCCGGGGCAGGCCATGCCCTCGATCAGGCAGCCGTTCATCTTGCCGGCCTTGGCAAGGAGCAGGGCTTTCTTACATTCTGCCAGACTCTCCGCATGTTGGATATTGACCGGTGTACCGGGATAGTATTTCTCGATGCAGTCCTTGATGGCATTGGCAACGCCGCCTGCCACACCATAACCTCTTCCGGCGGAGGTGGCATCCTTCATCTCGTCCATTGCCTTTGATCTCATCCAGCAGGATTCCTTAGCTTCGAACATACCGGTAAATTCCTCAAAAGTGATGACAAAGTCCACATCGGATCGAACGGTACGTCTGCTGGCTTCCAGCTTCTTGGAAGCACAGGGTCCGATGAATACCACGGAAGCATCCGGATGCTCCTGCTTGATCAGACGGGCGGTGGCTACCATAGGAGTCAGCTCGTTGCTGATCTTGTCGATGGTCTCCGGGAACAGATTCTTCGCCATCACGGACCAGGAAGGACAGCAGGAAGTCAGCGCAAACTGTTGCTTACCTGTGGCTACTTCCTTTACATAATGCTCTGCTTCCGCCATACATCCCATGTCCGCACCCAAAGCAGTTTCATATACATCCGCAAATCCCAGTTCCTTCAGTGCTGTCTTGAACATCTCCGGCGTTACCTTGGGACCAAACTGTCCGGCAAAAGCCGGTGCCACCTGTGCAATGATCGTGCGGCCGGACTGCATGGCACGGATCAGCTGGAATATCTGAGACTTGTCCGCAATGGCACCAAAGGGGCAGCTTACCATACACTGACCACAGGATACACATTTCTCATTGTCGATCACGGCTCTTCCCACATGGTCAGATGTAATGGCTCCAATACCGCAGGCAGCCTTACAGGGACGCTCTTTATGACAAATTGCATCATAAGGGCAGATTTCACGACATTTTCCGCACTTAATGCATTTCTCCTGATCAATAACAGACTTGCCGTTTTTCATAGAGATCGCGCCCTTGGGACAGACACTCTGACAGGGATGCGCCAGACATCCCATACAGGAGCTGGTCACCTCGTAACGGTTCTCCGGGCAGGCATTGCATGCCGAAGGAATGACCTGCATCAGAGGGGGGTCATAATATTTTTCATCAATATTGCTCTCTTCAAATCCCTGTGTCAGATGTCCGGGATGTTCGCGGTTCTCCGGGCGTAAACTCATACCCATGGCCAGACGGATGCGCTCACGGATGATCGCTCTGTCACGATAGACGCTCTCCCAGAACTCCGACTCTTCATAGTCTACGATCTTATAAGGCAGCGCCTCCATATCATCCTTCAGATTTTTGGAATTGTAAGCCAGATTGGCCACTTCCTTAAATCCCATGAATCCATCTTGTCGATCTCTTCAAGTGGAAGGAATGTCCAGCGATCTGCTCTAAGAGCAGGAAGGTTACGCAGGCACTTCAGAACATCGGCATCTGCTACGTTTCTCCAGTACTGGTAGAACTCGAAGGGAGAGGTCTTGTTGGGATCAAGCCATACGGCACCCTTCTGGGTCTTACCCATCTTCTTGCCCTCTGAGTTGAGAAGAAGTGTGATGGTCATGGCATGTGCATCCTTGCCCAGCTTTCTGCGGATCAGTTCCGTACCACCCAGCATGTTGCTCACTGGTCGTCACCGCCGAACTGCATGTTACAGCCGTATTTCTGATATAAGGTCAGGAAGTCAAAGCTCTGCATGATCATGTAGTTGAATTCAAGAAACTTAAGCCCCTTCTCCATTCTCTGCCGGAATACACTCCCTCTACCACCATCTGTACTTCCTTCATGGCTTCCTCGTAGGTCTTGCCCTGCCCGATCAGGATACCGGCACGACGGTTACGGGAATGCATGCTGGCGCAGGTCACGATCAGATCTCCGATACCGGTCAGACCGCAGAAAGTCTCGAAATTACCACCCATGGCAGTACCAAGTCTTGCGATCTCGGTAATGCCTCTGGTGATCAGCGCAGCCTTCGTATTATCTCCGTAGCCCAGTCCGTCTGCGATACCGGCAGCCAGTGCCACTACATTTTTCAGTGCACCGCCCAGCTCAATTCCCAGTACATCGGGGCTGGTATAGACACGGAACACCTCGTTCATAAACAGATTCTGCACATATTCCGCACAGCTTTTGCTCTTAGAACCCGCTACGATCGTTGTAGGAATCCCGCGGCTGACTTCCTCCGCATGGGTAGGCCCGGACAGTACCGCTACCTGTGCCTGAGGAATCTCATCTTCGATGATCTGCGCCTGGGTCATCAGGGTATGCTTCTCGATTCCCTTGGAGACACTGACAATTTTCTGTCCCTGTGCCACCAGCGGGCTGATGCGGTGTGCCGTACTTCTGGTGTAGGAGCTTGCCACTGCCATAACTAACAGGTCCTTACCCTCAATCGCCAGATTTATCATCTGTCGTAAAGATCATATCCTCCGGAAAGCTTTACTCCCGGCAACATCTTGTGCTCATGTTTCTCCTGAAGCATCTGAATCTCTGCGGGAACCGCAGACCATACCGTCACTTCATGTCCGTTCTTATGTAATACCACTGACAGGCCGATACCCCAGCTTCCTCCACCCAATATACATACTTTTTTGCCATAGATTATTTGTCCTCCCTGAGATATTTTCTGTCTGCGCTTCGACTGATTTCTTATTCTTGAACAGATAAGTCTTCCTCTCGTTCCCGTGGATCAGACGCACAATGTTCTGTCTGTGCTTCCAGTAAGCCATAACCGTAAGAAATGCAGTAATGGCATACATTTCATATAGCTGTGACTGCGGCATGGTGCCGAACAGCCCCGTCTGTCCGCAGACCACCATCTGGATCATAAATCCGGCATATACAAGCAATGATCCCAGAGAAACATAATGTGGTCAGGAAAGTGCCGAAAAACAATACCACACCCATCACGATAAAATAGGGGTGGAAAGACAGAATCAGACCTGCAGTGGCAGCGATTCCTTTTCCTCCCTTAAATCCCATGTAGAATGGGAAGTTGTGTCCGATAACAGCTCCTGCACCGGTGTACAGGCACAGCAGATAAATATTCTCCGGATGTCCGGTACTGAATAAGGCTCTGGTGATGCACACAGCAATGATACACTTTAAGCAGTCTCCCGCCAGTACGATCAGTCCTGCCTTGGTTCCCAGCACTCTCAGAGCATTGGTAGTACCGGCATTGCCACTTCCGTACTTACGGATATCGATTCCCTTTGCCTTTCCGTAAAAGTATGCGGTCTGAAACAGGCCGAATATATAGCCGATGAATAAACAGATAACACGTTCCATTATTGATCTTTTTCCTTTCGTTCTCTGATAATAAACCGGAGGGGAGTACCCTTGAAGCCAAAGGTCTCCCGGATCTGATTCTCAATATATCTGGTATAGGAGAAATGCATCAGCTCCTTATCATTTACGAAGATCACAAAAGTAGGGGGCTTTACCGCTACCTGGGTAATGTAATACAGACGAAGTCTCTTACCCTTGTCGGAAGGGGGCTGCTGCATGGCTACGGCCTCTGCCATAATCTCATTCAGTACGCCGGTTGCCACACGCATGGCATGATTCTCGCTGACGATGTCGATAGTCTCGAACAGCTTGGGCAGTCTCTGTCCTGTCTTCGCAGAGACGAACAGAAGCTCCGCATACGGCATGAAGGACAAAGTATTACGCACCTTTTCGGTAAATTTGTAAATAGTCTTGTCATCTTTTTCGATAGCATCCCACTTATTCACAACGATGATCGTAGCCTTCCTCTCTCATGGGCAATTCCGGCGATCTTCGCATCCTGCTCCGTAACGCCTTCCTCTGCATCGATCATCAGTACCACGACCTCCGCACGTTCCACGGCACTGACGGTACGGACGATCATGTAACGCTCCAGTTCTTCCTTGATCTTGTTCTTCCGGCGAAGACCGGCAGTATCAATGAAGACATATTCTTTGCCGTTATAAGTGATCTCAGTATCTACCGCATCTCTGGTGGTACCCGCGATATCAGAAACGATCAGACGGTTCTCACCAAGCAGTTTGTTGATCAGGGAAGACTTTGCCGACATTGGGTTTCCAACGATAGCCACACGGGTGCGGTCATCCTCTTCTTCCTCCGCCTGCTCCTTATCAAAATATTCCGTGACAGCCTCCAGCATGTCACCGATTCCCAGCGATTCACCGCAGAGATCGGATGGGGATCGCCAATACCCAGATTGTAGAATTCGTAGACATCCGCCATATACTTCTGGAAACTGTCTACCTTATTGACCACCAGTACCACCGGCTTGTGGGAGCGGCGCAACATATCTGCCACCTTGGAATCCGCGTCCACCAGCCCCTGGCGCACATCCACCAGGAAAATGATCACGTCTGCAGTCTTCATAGCGATCTCTGCCTGTTCCCGCATCTGGGACAGGATCACGTCCTTGCTGTCCGGCTCGATACCTCCGGTGTCGATCAGGGTAAATGTCATATCTAGCCAGTGGATATCCGCATAAATACGGTCTCTGGTAATACCGGGCGTATCTTTTACAATCGATATATTTTCGCCAGCCAGTGCATTGAACAGGGTGGACTTACCTACATTCGGGCGTCCCACCACCGCAACGATGGGCTTGGATTTTCTCTTTGCCATAATTTCCTCCGTTTCTAGCTCCTGCTTCTTATTCCTGCCGGAATCACTGATTCCAAGCAACGCATCCACAAGATCATATCCGCTTGATTTTACAATATTCACAGGCACTTGTAAAGCCCCCTCCACGTCAGGCACTGTATACATCATCCAGGAACAGATCCGCTCCGCTTCTGAGTACATTCCGGGGAAGATACAATGCTTCTCCCAGATTTTTGTCCTTTAACTGCTTTACGATATCCTGTCCCGTCAGAAGTCCGGACACCGTGATCAGCTCTCCGAAAAATTCATTGATGACCTCATATACATGAATCTGCAGTCCCGGATATTCCTGCATCATCTTCTTCTGACATTCTCTTTAAATAAGGAAATGCAAGCTTTCCCGTTGCCAGGGAGATTTCTCTGGTGCCTTCCCATGGAAGACTCTGCACCTGACTGTTTTTCTGCGGTTCTTCTCTTCAAGTCCATCGTGGAATTCATCCAATAACAGACGGATCATACCAACACCGTTCTCCAACTGGAGATATCCGTCGTAACGTTCCTCTTCCGGCACCTCTCTGCCCGCCAGAATGTACCACTCATCACTGGCCTGGATAAAGTGTGTTCCATATTTTTCCATGCATATCTTCTGATATTTCTCGATCAGATCTATGACTTCTCCTGCATCCTGCGCATTAAAGGGTTCCAGCGGATACAGTCCATCACGATATCTAGACAAACCTACCGGTACTACAGAGACACTTTCCACATTCGGCAGATATTCCATCAGTTTCTGAATACTGTATTCCAGTTCCTTGCCATCGTTTACGCCCTTGCAGAGCACGATCTGTCCATTCATCCGGATTCCGGCTTCATTCAGGATATCCACCTTTTTCAGTGCCTCCCCGGCGAAACGGTTATTCAGCATTTTGCAGCGCAGTTCCGGGTTCATGGTCTGGAAGGAGATATTGATCGGAGATAAATGGTATCTGCAGATCCGATCAATATCATGATCCGACATATTTGTCAGTGTCACATAATTTCCCTGCAAAAAAGACAGTCGGGAATCATCATCCTTAGAAGTACAGGGTGTCCCGCATGCCCTTCGGCATCTGATCGATAAAGCAGAAAATGCATTTGTTATGGCAATGACGGTATTCGTCCATCAGTCCGTTCTCAAATTCGATGCCCATATCCTCATCAAATTCCTTTGTCGATCTCTAAGAGCCACTGCTCTCCGTCCGGCCTTTCTCTACAAGCATCTCAATATAAGTATCCTGTGTCAGAAACTGATAATCAAAAATATCTTCGATCTCTGTATTATCTATGGCCAGTACTTTATCTCCGGGAGCGATCTCCAATTCCTCCGCGATGCTTCCCGGCTTTACTGTTTTTACAATATGTTCTTTTTTCTTCATTCTAATTCACCTAACCATCTTTCTCCTATCCATTGTACAAGAAATTCCTTGACGTGTCAGCTAATGATATAAAATAATTGTTATAAATTAATTGTAATATTCAAAAGAATAGTTCCATGAGTGGGTGAAAATTAAGCATCGCATAAAAGATGCACGATATGCGAAGGAATGAAGTCTGCATATTTTTTACAAACAAATGAAGGATATTTTTGCCCCCGAAACTATCTCGTCCAGGAGGGACATCATGCCTAATTTACACGAACTGGAAAATGCCATGCCCGTGGCTCCTTTGAAGATCATCGCTCTGCCTTCCGCAGAGAAAAATGGGACGCCGCATCAATGACTACATGGTAGAATTCCGTAAGAGTATCCATAATGACAAAGTGAAAAACGATCCTGCCTTTCACGGCTATATCGAGAGCAACTATCTCGTAGACGTGGATGTGCCCCGTTTCGGTAGCGGTGAAGCAAAGCGCAGATCAGCGAGACTATCCGTGGCAGGGATCTGTTCATTCTCACCGATGTATGCAATCATAGTATTACTTACAACATGAACGGCTATACCAACCACATGTCTCCTGATGACCACTACCAGGATCTGAAGCGTGTCATTGCCGCCTGCAACGGCAAAGCCAGACGTATCAACGTCATCATGCCTTTCCTCTACGAGGGCAGACAGCATCGCCGCAGCGGCAGAGAATCCCTTGACTGTGCTTATGCACTGGAAGAGTTACGAGATATGGGAATCGATAACTTATTACTTTTGATGCCCACGATCCCAGGGTACAGAACTCCACTCCGCTGAACGGATTTGATAATTTTACCACCCCTTACCAGTTCATCAAGTCCTTGTTAAATTCCGAGGCCGATATGATCGTGGACAAGGATCATCTGTTAGTCATCAGCCCGGATGAAGGAGCTCTGGATCGTGCCATTTATTTTGCCAGCGTTCTGGGTGTCGATACCGGTATGTTCTACAAGAGACGTGACTATTCCACCATCGTCAACGGCAAGAACCCTATCGTTGCTCACGAATTCTTAGGTGACAATATTGAAGGTAAGGATATCATCATCATCGATGACATGATCTCCTCCGGAGGAAGCATGCTGGATACCGCAGACAGTTAAAAGCCATGAAAGCACGAAGAGTATATATCTGCTGTACTTTCGGCTTGTTCACCGACGGTCTGAAGAACTTCGATGCTGCTTACGAGCATGGTGATTTCGATAAGGTCATTACTACGAACCTTACCTATCTGCCGCCTGAAATCTACACCAGACCTTATTTCGTGGAAGCCGATATGAGCAAATTTATTGCTTCCTGATCGACTTTATGAACCATGACGCTTCTTTGTCTAACGTCATGGCCACTACCGACAAGATTCATGGTATTGTAGAAGGCATACAACAGCCGAAAAGATATGAATGAATTTCATTTTTTTTAACAGATCAAACCATAAAAAAAACGCAGAAGCCTGTAATGGCTTCTGCGTTTTTCAGTTATATTGCTTATTTCAGTATTTCTATATTTCAGCCATTTCTAAACCGCTGACAGGTCTCCTTCCCTGCTCAGTGACGGTCTCTCTTATATTCCGGGAAATCAATATAATCTTAAACAGATCTCCATCCAGCTGAATCTGGAATTCTCCGTGCTGTGCCTTGGTCAGATTTTTCGCAATATACAGACCCAGTCCGCTTCCCTTCGGTAGTACTGGAGGCATCTCCACGGATAAATCTCTCCGAAAGCTCCTCTCCCTTCAGATTCATTGGCCGGTCGGAAATATTTTTCAGAGAAGCGATGACTCTTCCGTCCTTTACCTGCATCTCCAGATAGACTCTGGTTCCCTCCAGCGCATACTTGCAGATATTCTGAAACAGATTTTCTATGATTCTCCACATTCTGCGGCTGTCGGCATAGATCATGCCCACCACATCATTTCCGTCAAAGATCACCTGCAGCTTTTTTCTCTTCCAGCCGATCCGAGAATTCTCCCACTGCCTGATTCAGCAATTCTGTCAGGTTCAACTGTTCCAGGATTCAGCACAATGTTACCGGATGAGATTTTTAGAAGCCTCCACCAGATCATCCGTAAGCTGCTTCAGTCTCTGAGAGTTCTTGCTGTCAAGCACCGCAATATAGCTTTGGCCGGTTCTTCCGTAATCTTTAGGCGTTTCACAGATCCACATAATTGATAATGGAGGTCAGCGGCGTCTTAATATCATGGGAGACATTGGTGATCAGATCCGATTTCATCTGCTCATCCTTCATGCTGGTACTTACCGCCTTGCGGATACCCTCTCCGATGTTATTGACTGCATCCGCCATCTCACGGTTGTCTCCGTGAAGCGCCTCCACATCCAGCTTGTAATCCACTTCTCCATCACGGATCCTTCGGATTCCTTCCACGATATCGATCTGCTCCGCTTTTTGCTTGAACCTTAGCACTCCCACAATGCCATCCAGAATAACGGCCGCAAATGTAGGAAGAAGCCACCATACTCTTTTGCCGCGAAGCAGATACGCCGTAATATTCCAGCAAGATTTGCCAACAGAAACAGATTATACGGGATCAGTGAACTGACCGCAGAGTTTCTGTGGGATGACACAAAATGTACCGCCTTACCGAAGCTTGTGACGATCCAGTGCAGGAAACTGTCACTCCACATATTGTGGGATTTGATCCTGCGGATCAGGCTGTACCAGAAAACATTGATTCCCAAGCTTACACAGAAGCCATACAGCGCAAAGACACCGTAGGCTGTCAGCCGTGTAATCTCCCCGCCCCTGGATCTCGGAATGGCTGAGATATACCTTATTGGCCACATTCATCAGATAATCGTATCCGATTCTTCCGCCATAGATAAATCCCACCAGCAAAGCGCCATGAACTCGATCCAGACATGATCGATACCGTTCAGGTACAGAACCGGCTCATCCTCCTCATCTAAGCCACGCCTGCCGTTACGGTCAGATAAATACCGATCAACAGCCACAATACTGCCAGCAGGATCCCTCCGCCGATCAGATACCAGATATTCGAACAATTCTCTGGAACACTACATTGGCATTGTAAAAGGAATCTCCTCCACCGGATAATTGGTATCCACTGCGATCCAGATATGAGTCATATCCGGATGCACATAACCATACTCCTTTCAGATACTGATAGATCTGGCCCTCAGTCATTCCTGTGTTGCCGGTAAATTCCAGGCTGTCCGGATAGTAGATCAGATACCGTCTGTACTCCGAGAAATAATCCGTAATATCATTATCGGAACTGTCCGCAATCTCCGAGACATTTGTATAAGTCCTCGTAATGCCATCCTTTGACATCAGGCGCACCGCATACTTCAGGTTGCCCGCATCTTCTTTATACAGATCATTACAGTTCTGATACTGTTCGTAATTTGCGGACAATGTATGGATTGCCAGTGCCAGATTATTTTGTAAAGCAGTGTACTCCACCCAGTTATTGGCACAGGCGGTCAGTTGTTTTTCCCCATCCACCGTGGCATATCTGCATACGAGCATAGGAAAATAGACCGTCAATGTTCCGTCATCTTCCTGGACACTCTGATATCCGTGACACTCTCTTTGACGATATACGTAAATGCCAGATCTTCCAGCCGTTCTGTCCGCTGGCTCTCCGGAATTGCTTCGATTGCCTGTGTTACCGCCTGCTGCTGTTCTTCTGTCTGTGTGCCTTCCACAGAGAATACCAGCTGCCCGTCTGCGTCCAGTCTGAAATTAGAATTCTGATTCACCGATCCAAAGTAATTCACAAAGTCCGACATACTCATAATACGATCTGTATATTCCGCGCCGTATTTTCCCCATTTGATCAGATCCTCCAATTCATACACCGCTGTCACCGGGCAATCTGCACTGCCGGTTTTACCGGAGACAAATTCCGTAATGTCAATATATTTGTAGGGATCAAAACGAACCATTTGTTTCCATCTGTCCCTTAATCACCATAAGCTGTATAATGTCCGATACTGAGCTCTGGAACAGATCATGGAAAATCACAGAATCCTCAAATTCCGTCTCCGCATCCAGAGGGGATAATTCATATACTTTGGCCATCCGTCTCTGCCGTATCCACTGCCAGGTAAGAATTGAACAAAACAGGATCGCGCAATGGCAACCATCAGCAACAATGCCGCCGTCTGCTGTACCAATCCCAGCATGCCAGCCGCTTCAATGTAGGTTTTCTCATGCCTGCTCCTTATCAATCTTATAGCCTACTCCCCATACCACTTTTCAGTACCTTGGTTCCTTGGGGTTGATCTCGATTTTCTCGCGAATGTGCCGGATGTGTACCGCCACGGTATTGTCCGCTCCTGATGGCATCCTCGTTCCATATGCTCTCATAGATCTGATTAATGGAAAATACCCTGCCCTGATTCTTCATCAGAAGCAATAAAATATTGTACTCGATGGGTGTCATCTTTACCGGTTCATCGTCCACCGTCACCTGTTTGGTATCGTCATTGAGGATCAGTCCTCCCACCTGATAGATTGCCTTTATTCTCACCGGTGAGACTTCCCAGGAAGTATATCTGCGCAGGTTGGATTTGACTCTCGCCACTAGTTCCAACGGATTAAAGGGCTTGCAGATATAATCATCCGCACCGATATTCAGCCCCAGGATCTTGTCCGTGTCTTCCGATTTGGCCGACAGGATAATAATGGGAATGCTGCTGTATTCCCGGATCTTCAATGTAGCCCGTATGCCATCCAGCCGGGGCATCATGATATCCATGATCAACAGATGAATATCCTCCTTGTCCAGGATCTGAATTGCCTGCTCCCCATCATATGCTTTATATATTTTATAGCCATCCTGACTCAGATAGATCTCGATGGCATCCACGATCTCTCTGTCATCATCACATACAAGAATATTTGCCATACTTCCCTCATTTCTGCGTCTGCACGCTTCCCCCACGTTATTTCTATTTAAACAAAATTTGTTATTAACTAAATTATTTTTCAGCATCAGAAAAAAGCTGCAAAATTCCGCCTTTGTCCGTGACTTGCCCGGTGGGAAAAAGATACTCGGATTGTGGCAGGTACATACGTTCGTTACCGCCATATGTTCCGGAAGTACCCCTGCATTTAATAAAATGCTCTGATTGGCCTGCCACAGATCAATTGATATTTTCCGGGTGTCTTTCCCTTTGCAGAACTTTTTCCGGAAAATGTCCCCCGAAATTGTTCCGCTACGTCTTCACCGATCTCATAACAGTCACACAGATGGACGGTCCGATGGCCGCCACCAGCTCCTCCGGGCGGCTGATGAAAATGTTCCTGCATATATCGTACCATACAAGCTCCCATTCCCGCTACCGTTCCTCTCCAGCCGGAATGCGCCAGTCCGATGGCTCTGTGTACCGGATCTACGAAATACAGAGGAACACAGTCAGCATAAAAAGTCACCAGTGCGATTCCCGGAACATCCGTTACCAGACCGTCTATATCATCATAAGACCGATGCTCTGCCGATTCCATTGCCGCAATCCTTCTCCGTTACCGCGTGTATATTGGTAGTATGGGTCTGTCTGGATGCCACCATATGCTCCGGGTCCGTTTCGAGTACTTCCCCAATCCGTCTGTAATTCTCCATAACATTCCAAAAGGATCATCCCCTCTGGAAAAGCTGAGATTCATGGTCGCATAAATTCCGCTACTTACACCACCTGTTCTGGTGGTAAACAGATGTTCCACCACACCGGTCTCTTCCAGCTTCGGGAATACCAGATACTCCAGTTCTCCTGCCTGTCTCTGTTGTATACTGCTGTTTTTATCGCCGCAGTCTGTTCTGATCAGTTGATACATATTCTAACCTCTTGTGCGATAATAATGTGGAAAAGCATTTGGGATCCAGTGAAGTGCCTCCCCCTGGATTGCCACCACATCATAGCGCACCCATGTATCCTCCCCATAATGATGCAGATAACGGTAATAATCCGCAACTCTGCAGATGGTTCTCTGTTTCGCCGTTGTCACGGCCTCCGCCGCATTTCCCTTTTCATCACCGGAACGGTATTTCACTTCCACAAACACAAGATATTTCCCGTCTCTGCCGATAATGTCGATCTCACCGTTCCTGCCTCTGCGGAAATTCCGTTCCAGGATACGCATTCCCTGTTTCTCCAGATAGTCCGCAGCCATCTGCTCATATACATTCCCCGTCTGTCTGGTATTCAACCCTTATGTTTTCCCCCGTTTGCCACCTTTCCTTTACCATGCGGTGATCCACAGCATCTACAAATACCAGAATCTCCGCCACCACTTCATACAGTTCCGGCGGGATCATCTCGCCGATGCGTGCTGTAATATTTCGATAAGCCGGAATCACTGCGGGAAGGGAGCACTACCGGGCAGATAGGTCCTGCAACAATCCGGCCATATCCGCATTGGCAAACAGGGAGACGGACTTGTAGAACGCATTTCCCGATTCTATATTGGGGAAAATCAGCACATCCGCCTGTCCGTTGATAGGCGAAACAATTCCTTTGATGTCCCCGCTCGCCTGCTCACAGGCAGTGCGTACATCCAACGGACCATCGATTATGACATTTCCAAACTCTGCCTGCCTCGGCAAAGTTCCACAATATTGACATAATCCAACGAATGAGGGAACTTGGCGCTCACTTTCTCGGTGCAGTGTATCAGTGCAACGCGAGGCTGTTCTATCCCGAAATGGCGGCAGGTATGGATGGCATACCAAATCATCTCTATGCGCTGCTGCAAAGTGGGCCGGGGAATGACCGCGGCATCCGAGAAAAAGAGCAGTTTATCGTAAGTCGGAATCTCCATCACCGCCAAGTGCGTGAGGATTTTCCCTTTGGGTAGCAGTCCTTTCTCTTTGTCAAGGATGGCGTGCAGCAGATTGTCCGTGTTGATGATACCTTTCATTAAAATATCCGCTCCCCCCTTCGCGCACGATGCGGACAGCTTCACGTGCCGCTTCGTCCGAATCTTCGATGTGAATGGTCTTCACGTAGTCGGGATATTGCTTCAAGGCAGGATATTTTTCCAGAATAGCCGAATCCCCGATCATGAGAACACTCTGCAATTCCTTCTTCCAAAGCACGGGTAATGGCATATTCCGTATTAGGGTCGTTGGCGCAGACTACGGCAATTCGTTTCCTACGATTCTGTTGTTTAAGATGGGCTGTTAACTGGGCAAAGTTCCGTATCGGTTCCATAACGTTAGATTTTTAGCAAATATCAGAAAAATCATTGAGAAAATAATACTCATAACCCGAAAACTTGCGCCTGTTATGTAACATTTTGTTATATTTTAGTTGTTTTAGTGTGTAGATATACACCGAACCGTTTTTTCCTGTATTTTTTGCAAATGAATCCCCTTAAACTTTAAAACAAAATGAAACAGTTCAGAAATCTATTATTTATTAGCACATTACTCCTTTGTTGGGTACTCGTTTCCTGCAAACGACAAGAGTTTCTTTTCCTCCGGCTGGTCGTTGGTATGGGAAGAGAATTTTAATCAGAAAAAGGCTTTGACCCGCAGGTTTGGAGCAAGATTCCGCGAGGGAAGGCCGACTGGAATAATTATATGACGGACTTTGATTCCTGCTTTGCCATGCGCAAGGGCAAAGTTGGTGTTAAGAGGCATTGCCAATCAGACGCTGCCCAATGATACGTCACCTTATCTGACAGGAGGCGTTTATACCAAAGGTAAAAAGGCATTCCTTGACGGACGCATCGAGATATGCGCCAAGCTGAATGCCGCAAAGGAGCATGGCCGGCTATCTGGCTGTTGCCCGAAAATGCCAAATGGCCGTCGGGAGGCGAAATAGATGTGATGGAGCGTCTGAATGACGACTTATCGCTTATCAGACAGTTCATTCTCATTATACGTACACTTTGGGCATCAAGGATCATCCCAAGTCACACTCCACAGGAGTCATCCATCCCGATCGCTATAACGTTTCGCTGTAGAAATGTATCCGGACAGTCTTTCGTTCTATGTCAACGACATGCATACGTTTACTTATCCCCGCATACAGACGCAGAAGGAGGGACACCCCCTGCTCCTGACCAGCCGTTTTATCTGCTGATCGATATGCAGTTGGGCGGTTCGTGGGTCGGAGCA
>VOFC01006300.1_pt1 | contig 43085 bp, 72 predicted proteins | sample 5384161 | NCBI WGS metagenome assembly VOFC01 (sample SAMN12384722, study PRJNA508395) | human gut metagenome | isolation source: healthy gut B | host: Homo sapiens
TGTATTGATGCCATCCAGCGAGTTCAATATCAAGAATTGTATTATGATGAAATGTTTGCGTTGGTGCCACAAAGTCATGTGTTAGCTAATTATGAAGTATTAAGCATGAAACAAATCGCAAAGTACCCTTTCATTCAATTAGATGAGGGAGAATATTCTTTGCCAATAAAAACATTCCAAAATCTAGGATTACATGTACAGATTAAACACAAAGTATATGATGAATTTACTATTTTAGCTATGATACGACAAATTTAGGTATTTCTATACTTTATCAAAACGCTTTTGAGCGACTATGATGATTTGTGTTTGATTCCAATACAAGAAAATCTATTTCGTCATGTTGGATTCGCCTATAATAATTACGATACTTTATCTTATGCAAGTAAGACATTTCTAGATTTCATTCTTAGAAAGACACCAAATTCTTAAAAATAAGGATAGTTTTCATATTATTTAAATTTAACATAGTTTTTTTATACTGTTAAGGTTGACTCACTTACTAATTTATATTATTATTATTTTTCACGTACATAAAGATATACGGTAGGTGAGGTTACCGCAGGGATTTGGATTTCCTAAGATTACTGCCGCAAAGTTGTGGAGACACAACTCGTTGGTCAACAGGCTAAGTCGCAAAGGCTTGGCTTAATGTAATTAATATGCCCTGTGATACTAAAGCTTGAACGGTGATACTTAGGTTAATGACGTCATTGTTTAGGCAATGGCGTTTTCTTTATATAAGGAGGTGAGGCTTGTATGTGTACGGATCCGGATGGGAATAGTTTGAATTATTTAAAGAAAGCAGAGGTACATAATTATGATGAACAAAAGAAGAATTCATTCAATTACTACAAGACAAAAAATACAAAACTGCACAAAATATACTTTCCGAAATGAACGATATGGATCAGCTGCCTTTTTTAGAAGAGTTAGATGCGAAAGAATGTGCTTTGGCATTCCGTTTAATTTCTAAAGAAAAAGCTGCCAATGTATTCTCATGCATGAGTTCGAAGATGCAGACATATCTGGTAGACATGTTTTCAGAAACTGAATTAAAAGAACTATTAGATGATCTTTATATGGATGATACAGTAGATATGTTAGAGGATCTACCTGCAAACTTAGTAACGCGTATTTTGAAAAACTTAGATTCAAATAAGCGTTCAACCATCAACAAACTTTTAAAATATCCTGAAGACAGTGCCGGTTCAATCATGACGACTGAATATGTCACATTGAAAAAAAAAACAATGACTGTAAAACAGGCCATGAACCATATTAAAGATATTGGTATTCATAAGGAAACGATTTATACTTGTTATGTCACAGAAAATAAAAAAATTGATTGGTATTGTGACAGACTAAAAGCTTAATGACGAGTGATGATGATGAAAATATCACAAATCTAATGAATACGAACATTATTTCTGTACACACTCATACAGATCAGGAGCAGGTTGCTCACTTATTTAGAAAATATGACTTGATTGCGATGCCCGTACTTGATAGTGATGGATGTCTTGTTGGTATTGTTACATTTGACGATGCCATGGATGTTATGGTTGATGAAACCAACGAAGATATTTCTCGTATGGCTGCCATGGAACCCAATGAAAAAACATATTTTGAAACTACGGTTTGGCAACAAGCAAAACACCGTATCTTATGGCTACTTGTCTTAATGTTTTCTGCCACAATCACAGGAAGTATTATCACCCGATATGAAAATGCCTTCAGCGCCGTACCATTACTAGTATCTTTTATTCCAATGTTGATGGATACAGGCGGAAACTGTGGATCACAGAGTTCAACTTTGATTATTCGTGGTTTAGCTTTGGGAGAAATTCATTTTAAAGAAATTTTTAAAGTTATGTTTAAAGAATTTAGAATTTCACTTGTTGTTGGATTTATTTTGGTCTGGCTAATGGTTTACGTATTTTCATTCAATACCAAAACTTTAATATCGCAATTGTCATTGCCCTTTCATTAATGATTGTTGTTATTGTTGCAAAATTAATTGGTTGTATTCTTCCATTATTTGCAAATAAGATTGGTGTACATCCAGCTATTATGGCCAGTCCATTAATCACAACAATTGTAGATACTTGCTCTATTCTAGTTTATTTCAATATTGCAGTACATGTTTTTAATATCGTAGTTTAAGAGATGAGAAATCATCTCTTTTTTTCATAGCACGAAAAAAAAAGAACCTCAATTGAGATTCTTTTATCGAAAAATATAATTATTTAAATTAGATATCCATATCTTTTTTGAGCAAAGAGTTACAATAGCCATCTTGTAGATTTCATCTGAAGTACATCCACGAGATAAGTCATTGATTGGCGCGTTCAATCCTTGTAAGATTGGTCCAACTGCTTCATATCCACCTAAACGAGCAAGCAATTTTGTATCCAATATTTCCACTTGACAAGTTAGGGAAAATAAAAGTATTTGCATGTCCAAAGAACTTTTGAATTAGGAGCTTTTAAACGAGCAACTTCTTCACTTACTGCACAGTCAAATTGCATTTCTCCATCAATATCAAAATCAAGCAATACGACGCAAACGATCACTTGCTTCAGTCATCTTAGCAACGCATTCACCTTTTGCACTACCCATTGTTGAGTATGATAATAATGCAACTTTTGGTTCTACACCAAATTGACGAGCTGAGTTAGTGTTTGCATAGTGATTTCTACTAAATCATCTGTATTAGGGTTAATGTTGATTGAGCAGTCACCCATGATCAATTGAGATTCTTCTTTAATTAAAATGAAGCAAGAAGAAACTAATTGGTTTCCTGGAGTCTGTTTTAATCAATTGTAATGCTTTGGACGTACAGTATCTGCTGTTGAGTATGTAGCACCACCTAATAAACCATCGGCATATCCCATTTGAACTAACATAGTTCCAAAATAGTTTGTACTCTTCAATGCTTTACGAACTTTTTCTTCGTCCATTTTACCACGACGTAATTCGACCATTTTGTGGACCATTTCATCCATGTGATCAAAGTTATTTGGATCGATTTGTTCGATTCCTTCAACATTTAAACTATTCTTTTGTGCACAGCCAGCAATTTCTTCTGGAGTTCCTAATAATACTGGGCGTACAACATCATTATTTTTCAAATCAATAGCTGCCTTTTGTACACGTGGATCCCAACCTTCGGTAAATACGATTCGTACTCCCTTTCCTTGGATCTTTTTTTCTAATTCATCAATAATCATAACTTTAACTACCTCTTTTCTATCAAAGTATAGTCCAAAAATGCTTTATTTACCACAAAAACAATGTGAACTTTTTTCTCATAGTTTATCTACAAAATCTGTATACATTAAATAACACATTGTTTATATATCGTATACATTATGTATAAATTGTAATTATTTTACACACAAATGTAAATTAATGTAAATTTTACTTGCATTTTTCATTGTAAAGTTTTACACTAGTGACATCACAAGAAGGGATAGGTGCAAATTATGAAAACAAGTCACTATTTAAAGAAGGCCGGTGCCGTATGTATGGCAAATACCGCAATGATGACTGGTTGTGCTTTGGTGGATCATCTGGTGCAAATGGTAAAACGTTGACAGTTGGCTTAAACACAGGTTTCAATGGAATTTTCTCTCCATTGTATTATCAAACTGTATATGATGATTACGTTATTGAAATGGTTTATCAAAGTATGTTGAGCTATGATCGTGATAATCAATTACAACCAGAACTTGCTACTGAACAACCAACTATTAGTGAGGATGGATCAACATTAACATTCAAATTGAAAAAAGGAGTGAAATTCTCTGATGGATCTAAATTGGATGCAGATGACGTTGTATTGACATTTACACTATGGCTGACCCAAGCTATACTGGTCGTTTCTCAACGTATGTTGATTACTTAGAAGGTTATAAAGAATATCACGAAGGAGATGCCGAAACTCTAAGTGGTGTTGAAAAAATCGACGATTACACAGTTGCCTTCCACTTGGCAACACCAAGAATCGACGCGATAAGCCAAGTTGGTACATTCCCAATCATCTCTAATTCACAATTCAAAAAATACAAAAAAGGTGATACAAAGATGTTTGAAGACAAGGCTAGTAAACCAATTGGTACTGGACCATATGTATTGAAAAACTTCCAAAAAGATTCAGCCGCCACATTTGTTAAGAATGATAACTTTAAAGTGAAGATGGAGAATACCAAATTGATAATGTTGTAATGAAGATTTGTGATACTTCAACAGAACTTCAAGAACTTCAAAAAGGAACTGTTGATTTATTACCACAAGTCGATAACGCCGATAAAGTTGGTACTGCAAGTTTAGATAAGAACTTAACTTACAACAACTACGCATCAAGCTCAATGCAATACTTTATTTACAACTGTGAAGCTGGAGCCACTGCAGATCCTGCCTTTGTACGTCAAGCATTAACTTATGCGATTGACCGTCAATCATTTGTTGATAGCTACTACTCATTCTCTAAAGGAAGTAAAGATGTTAAGAAAACTCAACCTGGTTTCGTTCCAGTATTAATGGCTAACCCAATTTCATCACAATTAGGTGATATCATTACTGGTAAAAAGGAAAAAGATGACAACATGACTTACTATGATTATGACATCGAAAAAGCTAAACAAATCTTAGACGATGCTTTGGTTGGACTGTAGGAAGTGATGGAAAACGTGAAAAGATGGACAAAAATTAACTGTTCGTATGGTTTCTACAAAGGTAAAGATCAATTAGATACAATACTTCCAATGCTAGAAAAAGCTTGGGGCGATGAACTTGGCGTTGATTTCAAGACAAACTTAAGTGAATTCAACACAATGGTTGCAACAGTTCAAGGTGATGATACAGTTAACGATTGGGAAGTATCTTACATGGGATGGCAATTTAGTTCAGGTGATGACACTGGTATCAACTTATTATGCCAAACTGGTCAAACAGATAACACAGCTCGTTTATCAGATCCTGATTTAGATGCATTGTTAGATACTGCATTACATACAACTGATCAAGCAAGCAAGTACTGCCGCTTATAAGGAAGCTTATGAAAAAGTTTCTGCTTTATGTCCATATGTAGCAATCAATGGTTTAAGTTACTATGATCTATACAACAAAAAGATCAAAAACTTAGATACAAAAGCTGCATTGTATGACTTCGTTAAAGCGTTAGACAAAGCTACAATTGAATAACAATTAAAGAGATCTGTTGACAGATCTCTTTTTTAATACATATAATTCAATTACATACAGAGTAAAAAAAATATGTGCGTTAAGTGTCTTTAACACGGGGAGTTGGTTAAGGAACGAAAAGTTATTCTTGCGGTACATATTTTGCATCCCGTGTTGTGATCGAAAAAATTAAAGACTTTCTTTTTTTTGTATCGCAATATGGAAAAAAGGAGGTCTTTTTATATATGAATCAATACTTTGTAATGTTAAAAAGAAAATGCACGCTCATTAAAAAACGTGCGTGTTATCGTAGGTGTGGCATTATTTTTTGCCCTAAATGTTATTCTTAACTTGTTTGGATCCATCCAAATCACAAACCAGTTAAAAATAGGCTTTGCATCCATTGCGACAGCTGCTAGCTGCTTACTTTATGGACCCATTCCAAACTTAGTGCTTGCACCATTATTAGATTTAGTCAATTACATGGTTAAACCTGTGGGTGCATATTATCCGATCTTTATGATTTCAACTATGGCAAGCGCATGTATTTTTTTCAGCTTACTTCTATAACTGCGAAAGAATCACTTGGGTTCGCGTCATCTTATGTCGAATAACATATGATGTAGTTGTCAGTTTATTTCTAAACACACTATTTACATCTATGTTGTGGGGAACTCCATTCTTAGTTATTGCGAGTCCTAAATTAATCAAAAACTTAATTTCATTACCATTCCAAGTCGTTATTTTATATTTAGTAATGAAAACATGTATTCAATTAAAGCCAAGGTGAACCGTTAATAGGTCCACCTTTTTTTACTGCAATTTAAACATGTCTTTTTTAGCTCCACAAACTGGACATACATAATCATCTGGTTCACTTTCAAAATCATCACCATCATATACATATCCACAAACACTACATACCCACTTTTCTTCTTTTTCTGTATGTAGGTGCTTTTGCCGGTGCGCTTTGTTTTAATACATTATGATAATATGCATAGGTCATTGGTTTACCAGAATCACCTTTCTTGGCATCAACGACTTTTGCCAAGAATACAAAGTGTGTTCCTGCATCCATCTGACTTTGTACTTCACACATCATGTATCCTAACGCATCATCTACAACAGGCAATTCTCTAAACAAATGATGATTCAACTTCGCCCACTTATCTTTATCTTTTCCTGTTTGAAAACCTAAATCCGTAATCACTTGTGAATCTATTGTTTCAGGCAAGATTGATAAAGAAAAATACTTATTTTTTTCAATCAAAGAACAAGTATAATTATCCTTGTTCATGCTCAAGGCAATTAGCGGTCCTATCGTAGAAACCTGAAATACAGTATTCACAATACATCCGCATTCGCGCATGCCGTCTTTTACACCCACGGCATACATACCATAAGAAAGATCATACAAAACTGTGTTGTCCATAAGAACACCTCCCTTGTTACTTCTATTGTAGCAAGTTTAATGGTTATATGCTATATAACTATTCTTCTTTTTCAACACACTTCTGTAATTTACTCATCGTCTGCTTCAAGCTTTTCATTTCTTCTACAGACACATCATTAAATAATGTTTTATTGATTTTACCAATCTCTTCATCAATAATCTTTAAAATAGGTTTACACTCGCCTGTGAGTTGTAAATGGTGTATTCGACTATCTTTTTCATCTATGCAAGTACAAATAAGTCCCTTTTTTTCCAACGAATCAACACTTCTAGAAATCAGAGTCTTTGAAACGCCTAACACCACTTTTAATTCCGTACTTGTTGTAATAGTTGAATTATTCTTTAAAACAATCAAGATAGATATTTCATTTGGTGAAAAATTAAATTCTTGAAAACTATCTTTTTTTTTTTTGCATAATAATCCCTCATTTGATTGGATATACGCAAAAACTCCTCAATCGTAAACATATTATCGCTCCAGTCTCAACAGAACAATTCTAAGCGCTAAAATAGGGTGTGTCAAACATTGCCCCATTTTTCTAATACTTCTCCTACATAATATAGAGAACCACATAATAAACTGTCTTCTTTTGTATCTAAAAGTCTTGAGATCAACTCATCCACTGTAATAATAGGATACCCTAATTTTTCTAATGGATATAGACGAGCACTCGATATTTCTACTAATGTAATGTCTTTACTAATGGATTGAAGTAATTCAATCATATGCGGTGCATCCTTCTCTTTTAATACCGAAAAATAAATCTTTCCTGTAAAATCCTTCAAAGATTGTGTCAACGTTTGTTATTCCATGTACATTGTGTGCTCCATCTAATAAAACCAATGGATCTTTTCTAAGAACCATATATCTGCCTGCCCATTTAAAATGATCAATTACCTGTTGAATTTCATTTTCTTCGAGCCAAATTCAAGTACATTCAACGTTTCTAATGCTAGAGATAAATTTTTAGCCTGATATAACGGTGGATTCAAATGAAATGTCATACCATTCCATCTCAATACATCAGTTTCTTGACAATCAATAAAACATAGTGGTGTTTTCATATAATCTGCAACAAGCTCCATTACTTTTTGACATTCCGGTTTATCTTCGGTTGTCAGAGCAGGAACATTTGGTTTAAATACACCTGATTTTTCATAAGCGATTTGTTCAAATGTATCCCCTAAATATTCCGTATGATCAAGTCCTACATTAGTAATTAAGCAGGCTTTATAATCCAAAGCTGTTGTCGCATCCAAACGACCTCCCATCCCAGCTTCAATAATGCAGTAATCAACTTGTTGTTCAATAAAATAGGCCATTGACATCCATAGATCCATTTCAAACATTGTCATCTTATGTAATAAGAATAACTCTTCATATTGATCATAGATTCTTTCCCAATCAGCTAAAGTAATACATGTATCATTCACGCGTATTCTTTCTGTATGATGAATCAAATGTGGAGATGTAAAAACCCCTACTTTATATCCTTTTTTCATCAACAAATCTCTTAGCCAAATTGAAGTACTTCCCTTTCCGTTTGTACCAGCTACCTGAATCTTTTTTAAGGCTATATGATTTGGTATTGCATCCGTTAACCATTGTCTGAATTCTAATAGGTCATGGTTTTTTCCACGACAATTTTCCATTTTATTAATTTTCTCTTGTACATTCATGGTATTATTATATCACTAAAGAAAGAAGTGAATCACATGATTATGCATAATGACTGGGATCAACTGTTTGATCAAGAAATACAAAAAGATTATTTACTAAATTTACGCTATTTTTTAGCTAAGGAATATAAGACAAAAAATATTTATCCTGCAAAAGAAAATATTTTTGCGCCTTTAAAACAACTTCTTTAAAAGATACAAAAGTTGTTATTTTAGGACAAGATCCATATCATGGTCCAGGACAAGCTCAAGGTTACTCATTTAGTGTACCAAGCAACTTTCCTTTACCTCCATCTTTACAAAACATGTATAAAGAACTAGAAAATGAGTATCAAACTCCTGTACATCGCACGGGTGATTTGACCGACTGGGCTAAACAAGGAGTACTATTAATGAATACTATCCTTACAGTTGAAGAGCATAAGCCTTTATCTCATCAAGATAAAGGTGGCAGAATTTTACAAATGAAGCTTTAAGATGGATCAATGAAAAGGATGGCCCTGTTGTATTTTTTATTATGGGGATCTAAGGCTATCCAAGCCAAGAAATTACTAACAAATCCAAAACATTTAATTCTTACAAGTCCGCATCCAAGTCCTTTAAGTGCTTATCGAGGTTTCTTTGGAAATAATCATTTTAAGCTTGCGAATGAATATCTAGTTAAAAACAATGAAACGCCTATCCAATGGATATAGGCGTTTTTCTTATAGTGAAAAAAAAAAAGAAGCATCATTCTTGATACTTCTAGTCTTTCATTTCATTGAACACTTGTAATGCTAAGCGACCAAGTCCCGTATGAATTCCGACTGCACTTACTAAATTGATTACTTTTACTTTAGCGCCTTCTATTTGGCTTTCAATCTTTTGTGCATATTCTTTTGCAGCTTCTAACGCGTCTACGTGCGCAACAATAAATGTATAATTAGAATTTACATTTAATTCTTTTAAATGTTTAATAACACGATCTTGAGCACGTTTCATTGTACGAACTTTATCTAATACATCTACTTTTCCATTCGTACTTTTATCAATGTGTAAAACAGGTTTGATTTTCAATAAACCACCTAGTGCCGCAGCCATTGGCGTCAATCTTCCACCACGTTTCATATGATCTAAATCATCACACAACAACACAGTTTCACAACTATCCGCAATGTTTTGTAGTTTTTTAATAATTTCATCAATTGGAATGTTTGCTTCATACATCTTTTTAGCTGCTTCAATCATACATCCTTGTTCAACCGCGTGCAATAACAATCAACGCCTACAAATTTCATTTCTAATTGATTCGCAATCATTTCCATAGAATCCAATGTTCCGGATAATCCTCGACAAATAGGAACCGCAAAAAATTGTGTCATATCCTTCATTTTTTAATTCTTTAAAACAATCTTCAATTTTACCTAAACTAGGCAAGGATGTTCTCAACACTTTTTTTCATGTAATTTTTTATCACTTCAGAATATGTAATTTCTGTATATTCATCTTTTGATTCTTCATCACAAGTAATTTGTAATGGAAGACAATAAATTCCTTTTTCTTTCCAATAGTCTGGATCTTTGGCCTGTTCCGGTATCCGTCACAAATGCAATCTTCATAACTAGGCCCCTTTACTTTTTTCACAAATTGAACGCCTACAAAGCACCTAATCCTGTATGTACTGCAATAACGGCATACATTGGATCTATATGAATTTGAATGTCTTCGCCAAACACATCGTGTAGCTCATCAATCACCAATTGTGTACCTTCTTGATTTTCTCCGTTTAACACATAAAATTCATAATCTTGTGCATTCGCATCTTTTGAAATCACTTTAATGACTTTTTAATAGCTTTGGACATTGTACGTACTTTATCAAAAACATCGACTTTTCCTTCAGTATTTTTAGATACTTCCAAGATTGGTTTGATTTTCAACATTCCTGCAAGCTTAGCTGCCATTGGAGTTAATCGTCCCCCTTAGCTAGATGATCTAAATCTTCTGGAATTAAAAAACCACGTGAATGATCTACACTGTCTTTTAAACGTGAAATGATTTCTTCTGGGTGTATTTCTTGTTCAACTAATTTTTGAGCTGATAACACCAAATATTTTTCCACACCTAAAGTAGTATATATATCTAATGTATGAATTTTAACCCCATGCCATTTACCAGATGCCTGTATTGCCTGATTTGTTCCTGATAATCCATTTGATAGAGTTATCAAAATAACATCCGTAATACCATTATTTTTATATGATTCTAATAAAGCCTCAATATCGCCTAATGGTGGCATGCTTGTTTGAGGCATAAAGCCTCTTTCTAAGAATGAATTTAATTCTTCTACTGTTAAATTCACCCCATCTAAATATGTTTTATCTTCTATTTGAACCTGTAAAGGTAAAAAATCAATTCCTAACGCTTGTGCTTCTTGTTTGGTTAATCCACAACCACTTTCTGTCAATACTGAGCCTTCATTAAAACCCTCCTTTTTTCGAAATCATCCTAATCCTAACATGAAATATTAATTTTCTCAAATGTCTGATATAATTAGTTTGAGGTGATTTATATGAGCGCTTTCATTTCTTTTGAAAATGTAAAAAAAGACTTATCATATGGGCGAAATCGACATACATGCCTTAGATAATGTGAGTTTTGAAATACAACAAGGCGAGTTTGTGATTATCGCAGGAGCCAGTGGTGCTTTGGTAAAAAAGTACTATCCTAAATCTACTGGGGGGAATGGATACTGTCAGTGAAGGAAGAATCATTGTAGATGGTCGTGAAATCAGTTCTTATAAAGAAAAGGATATGACACTTTATAGAAGATATGATGTTGGATTTGTTTTTCAGTTTTATAATCTAGTTCAAAATCTTACTCTTCGCGAAAATGTTGAACTTGCAACACAAATTTGTAAGAAACCACTTGATACAGATGAAACTATAGAACTTGTTGGACTAAAAGATAGAATGTTCAACTTCCCTAGCCAGCTTTCTGGCGGTGAGCAGCAGCGTGTTGCAATCGCAAGAGCATTAGCTAAAAACCCAAAGCTTTTACTTTGTGATGAACCCACAGGTGCTTTGGATTATCAAACAGGTAAACAAGTTCTTAAGGTCTTACAAGATACGTGTAGAACGCAAAATAAAACTGTCATAGTTATTACCCACAACTTAGCATTAACACCAATGGGAGATAAGGTCATTAAAGTTCGTAGTGGAAAAATTGAAAGTATTACATGTAATGAGCATCCTATGGATGTAAATGACATAGAGTATTAATATGCCTTCTTCTTATTTAAAAGATATTTTCCGTGAAATTAAAATCTCCCTCGGTCGTTTTCTATCTATCCTTTGTATTGTCGCAATTGGTGTGGCATTCTTTGCCGGAATTAAAGCGAGTGCACCGGATATGAAAAACAGTGCCGATATGTATTTTGATACATATAATGTTCAAGATATACAAATCTATTCAACTTTGGGACTTACCAAGAAAGATGTAAAGGCCATTCAAAAATTAAAAGGTGTCAAATCCGTACAGACCAAACTTTTCAATGGATACATTGTCTCAGATTGATTCAACACAAATGGTTATTAAAGTCATTTCTTATGAGATTGATCAAAAGATGAATAAGATCCGTGTAGTCGAAGGAAGAATGCCTGAAAGAGAAAATGAGTGTTTGATTGAGGCTAGCTCTGCTACAAATAAATTATATGGTACTTTCCATATTGGAGATACAATCAAATTACAGAGTGGTACAGATGAAGCTTTATCTAACTCCTTGAAAAACACAAAATATAAAATTGTAGGTACTTGTTATAATCCGAATTACTTATCTTATGAGAAAGGATCAAGTAATATTGGATCAGGAACGGTAAACTCTTTTATATATATACAAAATTCAAATGTTTTAAAGGATTATTATACAGAAGTTGATGTTTGTGTTAAGGGTGCAAAAAGAATTAGATTGTTATAGCGATGCATATTTTGATGTTGTTGATCCTGTATTAAAAAGAATCAAAAAATCGCAAACAAACAAATCGATGTACGTATTCAGTCTTATCAATCTGAATTAGATGGAAAAAAACAGGAAGCAAACGATGAATTGAATGATGCAGAAAATAAATTAAATGATGCTCAAGATAAGATTGATTCGGGGCTTGCAGAGATTCAAAGTAATGAAATTAAGCTTCAGAATTCTAAAAATCAAATTGATCAATGGTGGAATGAATATTATGCAAATTTACAATTATTAGATAATATTCCTACTTTACAAAATGCGATTGCTCAAATTGAAGAGAGTGAACAAAAACTTCCTGAGTTATTGTCTCAGAAAGAACAAGTGAAAATGGTTTGAATCAAATTAATGCCGCAATGGATGATCTTAATATGAAACGTAAAATGATTCAAGATTCTATTGATTTGATAGACATCTCAATTGAAAAGGCTCAAAAACACACCTACTACAGATGAATCATCTGAAGCTATAAAGAATAAAGTAATTGAAAACCTAAACAATGGAAAAGTATATCTGCAAGGAAAAATCGCTGAAATTGACAGTACAATAGCTAAAAAGTTGAGTTAGAAGCGGCTATACCACAACTTCAGGATGCGATCGACCAAATCCAAGCAGGTGTCGCAAAAAGGCTAAATTACAATCTCAGTTAAATCAGTTATTAAATGCAAAAAATCAATTAAACAGTGCCTATGTTAATTTAATAAATGGTGAATCTCAATATGAGGATGGAGTATCCAAAATTCAAGATGCCAAAAATGCAATAAATTCAAACATTGAAAAGCTAGCACTATCTAAAGCAGAGTTTAATGTTCGAAAACACGATGCCTTAAAAGAAATAAATGAGGCACAAGAAGAAATTGATAAGATGAGAGGTAAATGGATTGTTTTAGATCGTGACTCCCATTATTCTTATCGTGATTATGGAGCCTGTGCAGACCGTATGGATGGTATTGCCAAAGTATTCCCTGTATTCTTCTTCTTAGTGGCTGCTCTAGTTTGCATGACAACGATGACAAGAATGGTTGATGAACAAAGAAATGAAATGGGAACTTTAAAAGCTCTTGGTTATTCAAAAGTCATATTGCACTTAAATATATAATCTATGCATTTAGTGCAAGTGTTTTAGGATCTATTTTAGGATGTTCTTTAGGAATGTATTTGTTCCCAACTGTCATCTTTAATGCTTGGAACACTTTATATAACATTGAAAAAATTCATTTTTTATTCAGCCTGGTCTTATCTTATTAGCCAGTGGCTCTGTAACTGGTATTACTTTACTAGCCACACTATATTCTATTTATAGTGAATTATTTGAAATGCCTAGTCAGTTAATGCGTCCTAAAAGCCTGCAAAAGCCGGTAAGAAAATTATGCTTGAAAAAAATTCCACTTATATGGAAACGTTTGTCTTTCTTACAGAAGGTAACCGCAAGAAATATTTTCCGTTATAAAAAACGATTCTTCATGACTATTATAGGAATTGCAGGATGTTCTGCCTTATTAGTGGCTGGCTTTGGTATCAATGATAGTATTTCAGATATTGTAAACCAACAATATAATGTCATCTATCACTATGATGCCACAATTTCAAAGCCAAATCAAGTGAAATGACATCTCAAATACATTCTTTAAAGGGGATTAAAGATGTATATGAGGAAGATCATCTTGCGGTAACTACGAAGATTGACAATAAAGACCTTTCTACTACGGTCCATATTATTTCAAATCATGATAAATTTAAAGATTTCTGTACTTTATTTAACGGTAACAAAGAATTTGATCTTGATGATTCTTCAGTATTAATATCTCAAAAAATGGCTACTAAATTGAATAAAAAGGTTGGAGACATGATTACATTAAAAGATACCAATAATAAAGTTATTAAAGCTAAAATCAAGGGTGTATTTACAAATTATGTTGGCCACCACATCTATGCAAGTGAATCGTTATACAAGAGTTGGAATACAAATGCAAAAACAACACATATTTACTTAATTAAGTCTAAAAAACAACTAAGAAGTTTGAACGAAATTTAGGTAATAAAATTATGAATATTGACGGTGTGCAAAGCGTAACTTTCTATTCATCTCTACAAAAAAACTTTAAAGACATGATTAGTAGTATTTCCTATATCGTTGTTGTACTTGTTATTTCAGCAGAACATGTCTTGCATTTGTAGTTTTATACAATCTAAGCAATGTTAATATTTCCGAAAGAAAACGTGAGATTGCAACAATTAAAGTTCTTGGTTTTACAAGAAAAGAGGTAGATGCATATATCAATCGTGAAACCGTTCTATTAACTATTTTAGGTTCATTGATTGGTTTAGTAATTGGTGTAGCATTACATCACTTAATTATGAACTTAGCTGAAATGGATGATATTATGTTTGGTAGAACAATCAATTCAATATCTTATGTGATTAGTTTTGTGATGACAATTGTTTTCAATGCAATCATCAATTTGTGCATGCATAAAAAAATTAAATAACATTCAAATGGTTGATTCATTAAAAGTCGTGGAATAACCCACGCTTTTTTTGTATTAAAAAGCCCTCAAAATGAGGGCAATGTTAACTAGATTTGAGCAATACGCATCATATTTGTGTTGCCTGATCCGATTGGATATCCAGCAACAACAATGATGTGATCTCCTGTTTTGAATCCGACTTGTAATGCTAAGTTACGAGCTAAATCAATATCATTTTCTTTATTATTTTGAATATTTGAAACGACTGGAGTTACACCATTAACTGGTAATAAACTACGTTGAGTCACTTCGTCAAATGTAACAGCTAAAATTGGAGCACATGGACGGAATTTAGCTAGACGACGAGCTGTATTTCCACTTTGGGTAAATGCAATAATACATTTAATATCAATTGCCAATGCAGTATCAGCTACTGAAATACCAATTGCATCGTTTAAAGTACGTTTACTTGATTTAACATTAGCTTTCAAACGATCTTTATAAGGAATCATTGGTTCAATAGCATTTGCAATCTTAGTCATTGTTTGAACAGATTCAACTGGGTAATGACCTGCAGCTGATTCACCAGATAACATGATACAGTCTGTTCCATCCATAATAGCGTTAGCCACGTCACTTGCTTCTGCACGTGTTGGACGAGGATTTTCCTGCATAGATTCTAACATGTGTGTTGCAGTGATAGCTGGTTTACCAACTTCGTTTGCAGCAAAGCAATCATACGTTTTTGATAAATAGGTACTAATTCTAAACTTACGTCTACACCTAAATCTCCACGAGCAACCATTACTCCATCTGCAACCTCTAAGATTTCGCGGATGTTATCAAAACCTTCCTGGTTTTCAATTTTAGGGAAAATTTGAATCATATCTTTATTTTCATCAATCAAAATTTGACGAATTGCTAATACATCATCTTTACGACGAGTAAAACTTGTCATAATATAGTCAACATCCATTTTACATCCGAAACGAATATCTGATTCATCTTTTTCAGAAATAAATGGCATACTTAACTTAATGCCTGGTAAATTACATCCTTTACGACTCTTTAAGAAGTGAGGGTTGTTTACAACACCATGAATACGATCAGGAGTTACTTCAGTAAAAGTGACTTTCATTTTTCCGTCATCCATTAAAATGTAATCACCAACTTTAACGTCGTTAAATACTTCGGACAACGTAATGTAAATCTTTCGTGGTTTCCTAAAACTTCATCTTTTACTAAATCGATTTCGTCACCTTCAACAAAATTGCATCCACCATTTTCGAAATCACCTAAACGAATTTCAGGACCTTTAGTATCTAATAAAATACCAATAGGTTTTCCTGTTTCTTTACTAACCTCACGAATACGTTTAACACGTTCCGCATGTTCTTCATAGTCTCCATGAGAGAAATTTAAACGTGCGATGTTCATTCCAGCTTCAACAAGTTTTGTTAAAACTTCTTTGCTCTCACTATTTGGACCAATAGTACAAATAATTTTTGTTTTTTTGCTCATATGTATATCCTTCCTTCTAATATATCCTAAACCAAACGATCAAATAAATTCATTAGTGGTTTACGAGATTCTTGTGGCATGCTCAATGCTTCTTCAATTGGATAAGAAATAATCTTGTTATCACGAATTGAAATACATTGTCCACCAATGCCTTGCATCAATAAATCTACAGCCTTTTTCCCCCATTTGTGATGCTAACAAACGGTCAAATGGACATGGAGATCCCCCACGTTGAATATGGCCTAAAAACAGTTGCTCTTCCTGAAAAGCCCGTATTCCAACTAACCTTTTTTGCAAATTGATCTGCATCAGTAATCTTTTCACTAATTACAACAATCGAGTGTTTTTTTTTTTAATAATATCGATATCTCTTAAACGATCTAAGACATCTTGTTCATCAAATCCTGTATCACTTGTTACTACAATTTCGGCACCACAAGCAATACCTGACCATAACGCTAAGTCTCCACAACGGTTTCCCATAACTTCAACAATAGAACAACGGTGATGTGAATTAGAAGTGTCTCTTAGTTTATCAACACATTCAACTACAGTTTCTAAAGCTGTTTGAAAACCAATCGTATAATCTGTACAAGTAATATCGTTATCAATTGTACCAGGTAATCCGATACAGTTAATGCCCATTTCAGTTAAAGATAATGCTCCACGATATGAACCATCACCACCAATAACCACAACGGCTTCAATACCTCTCTTTTTTAATTGAGCGATTGCTTTTTTTCTGACTTCGATGTCCTTGAATTCTGGTAAACGAGCTGATCCTAATATAGTTCCACCTCTGTTTACGATATCTCCAACAGTTTCACGAGTTAATGGTTCAATATAACCTTCAACCATTCCTTTATAACCATTGTAAATACCAAATACTTCAAGACCACTATTTAATCCAACACGTGTTACCGCGCGTATTGCAAAGATTCATTCCCGGTGAATCACCACCAGAAGTCAAAATACCAATTCTTTTTAACCATAATATGTCCTCCATAGACTCATTATTAATCATCATAAATATACCACATAAATATTGTTAAAAAAAGAGTAAATTGACCTGAAAACGCTTTTAGGTAAAAAAGATTTATAACTTATTAAATGTTTGTGAAACATTTGACATTTTGTTAACAATTACTAAAAACATATAATGTTATTTTAAAATATATCTAAATATTTATGTACGAAAAAGCCAAGTCTTTTATTTACTTAGACTTGGCTTTTTGAATATAAAAGGCAAAAAAAAAGGACCCGGCAGCTAGCTATCTTCGCAGGGGCAAGCCCAACTATTGTCGCCGTGAAAGTGCTTAACTTCTGAGTTCGGGATGAGTTCAGGTGTGTCCACTTTGCTATCGCCACCGGATCTTGAGTTCTCTTTCGATCCCTCAAAACCGAACAACTATTCTGAAGAAATTCCATATTCCTGATTAAATCCTCGACCGATTAGTACCAGTCAACTCCGCACATCACTGCACTTCCATCTCTGGCCTATCTACCTTATCGTCTTTAAGGGGTCTTACTTCTTGCGAATGGGAGATCTCATCTTGGAGTAGGCTTCGTGCTTAGATGCTTTTCAGCGCTTATCCTTTCCCTACTTAGCTACCCGGCTATGCCCCTGGCGGAACAACCGGTGCACCAGCGGTAGGTCCATCCCGGTCCTCTCGTACTGAGGACAGCTCTCCGCAGATCTCCTTCGCCCACAACAGATAGGGACCGAACTGTCTCACGACGTTCTGAACCCAGCTCGCGTACCGCTTTAATGGGCGGACAGCCCAACCCTTGGAACCGAATCCAGCTCCAGGATGCGATGAGCCGACATCGAGGTGCCAAACCTCGCCGTCGATGTGAACTCTTGGGCGAGATCAGCCTGTTATCCCCAGGGTAGCTTTTATCCGTTGAGCGACGGCCCTTCCATTCGGCACCGCCGGATCACTATTCCCGACTTTCGTCCCTGTTCGACTTGTTTGTCTCACAGTCAAGCACGCTTCTGCAATTGCACTCGACGATTGGTTTCCATCCAATCTGAGCGTACCTTTGGGCGCCTCCGTTACTCTTTGGGAGGCGACCGCCCCAGTCAAACTGCCCACCTGACACTCTCCCCGTACCTGTTCTCGATACCAGGTTAGAACCCCGGTCACACAAGAGTGGTATCCCAACGACGACTCCTCGTACACTGGCGTGCACGTCTCTTTGTCTCCCACCTATCCTGTACATGTATGACCAGAATTCAATATCAGGCTGCAGTAAAGCTCCATGGGGTCTTTCCGTCTAGTTGCGGGTAACCTGCATTTTCACAGGTACTAAGATTTCACCGAGTCTGCTGCCGAGACAGCGCCCAAATCGTTACACCTTTCGTGCGGGTCAGAACTTACCTGACAAGGAATTTCGCTACCTTAGGACCGTTATAGTTACGGCCGCCGTTCACTGGGGCTTCGGATCACTGCTTCAGATCGCTCTTAACAGATCCTCTTAACCTTCCAAAGACCGGGCAGGTGTCACCCCTATACTTCGTCTTGCGACTTCGCAGAGAGCTGTGTTTTAGTTAAACAGTCGCTTGGGCCTCTTCACTGCGGCTTAATTGCTTAAGCACTCCTTCTCGCTAACTTACGGAGTCATTTTGCCGAGTTCCTTGGCAACAGTTCTCTCTGCTCACCTCGGGATTCTCTCCTGCCCACCTGTGTCGGTTTTGGTACGGGCCGCATATGCATTGCCAGAAGCTTTTCCTGGAAGCCGTCATCATGTGCTTCGCTACTTTCCTAAGATTTCGCTTACCTGTCACGCTCTAGCCTTTTAGTTACCGGATTTGCCTGGTAACCAGCCGCTTCGCTTCGCCCTCAATCCATTAAGAGGGTCACACTATCCGTCTCCGTCACGCCTTCGCTCCATATACGGGTGCAGGAATCTTTCGCCTGCTTTCCATCCACTACGCCTTTCGGCCTCGCGTTAGGTCCCGACTTACCCAGGGCGGACGAACCTTCCCCTGGAATCCTTGGGCTTTCGGTGTGTAGGATTCTCACCTACATCTCGCTACTCACACCGGCATTCTCACTTCTATACAATCCACCGCTCCTCACGGTACGGCTTCTGCTCGTATACAACGCTCCCCTACCACTATAGTTTCCTACAATCCGCAGTTTCGGTATCAGGCTTAGCCCCGGTACATTTTCGGCGCAGGGTCACTCGACTAGTGAGTCAAGTTACGCACTCTTTAAAGGATGGCTGCTTCTGAGCCAACCTCCTAGTTGTCTGGGCATCCCCACATCCTTTTCCACTTAGCCTGTATTTTGGGACCTTAACTGGCGGTCTGGGCTGTTTCCCTCTTGACCATGGACCTTATCACTCACAGTCTGACTGCCGGACATCCTTAATGACATTCGCAGTTTGATTGTATTCAGTACCCCGGGATGGGGCCATCACACATTCAGTGCTCTACCTTCACTAAGGTTCTTTCCGACGCTAGCCCTAAAGCTATTTCGGGGGAGAACCAGCTATCTCCGGGTTCGATTGGAATTTCTCCCCTAGCCACAAGTCATCCGCTAACTTTTCAACGGTAGTCGGTTCGGTCCTCCATTGAGTTTCACCTCAACTTCAACCTGCTCATGGCTAGATCACCCGGTTTCGGGTCTGCAACATCCTACTTTCGCCCTATTAAGACTCGCTTTCGCTTCGGCTCCGGTCTTTCCTCCTTAACCTCGCAGTCTGTCGCAACTCGCCGGTTCATTCTACAAAAGGCACGCCATCACCCCTTAACGGGCTCTGACTTTTGTAGGCATACGGTTTCAGGTCTCTTTCACTCCGCTCCCGCGGTTCTTTTCACCTTTCCCTCACGGTACTGGTTCACTATCGCTCACTCGTTTATATTTAGCCTTGGCGGATGGTCCCGCCTGCTTCCGACAAGATTTCTCGTGTCTCGCCGTACTCAGGATCCCATTAGGCTTCGCTCGGATTTCGATTACAGGGCTTTCACCTTCTTCGGCCGGGCTTTCGATCCCGTTCTCCTATCCTCGCTCTTGCCATATCATGGTCCTTCAACCCCGGTCCTTGGACCGGTTTGGGCTTTCTCCCTTTCGCTCGCCGCTACTCAGGGAATCACTGTTGTTTTCTTTTCCTCCGGCTACTTAGATGTTTCAGTTCGCCGGGTACCTCTCTTGCAGGCCATGTATTCACCTGCAGATGATACTCATGTCTCTGCCGGGTTCCCCCATTCGGACACCTCCGCTTCTTCGCTTCCTTTGACTTCACGGAGCTTTTTCGCAGTTTGGCGCGTCCTTCTTCAGTTTCGAGTGGCAAGGCATTCGCCGTACGCCCTTCCTTACTTAATCAGTGGTTCTCGTGTGTTTCTGAGATGTTCTTTTTTCAAGAACTGTTTTTTACTGTTTTCTCAGTTTATCTTACAACTTACGTTTTAGACCTTTTCTGTTATGTCTTTTTCTTCTTAGTTGCTCAGTTTTCAAAGATCGATTCCTCTGAGAAGTCTATGACCTCTCAAAACTAAACAGGATCTCATACTCCCTTTTCCTTCAATTTCCACGTTTCTTCTTTCTCCTTAGAAAGGAGGTGATCCATCCCCACGTTCCCGTAGGGATACCTTGTTACGACTTAACCCCAGTCATCGGTCCTGCCTTCGACGGCTCACTCCCCGAAGGGTTATGCCACCGGCTTCGGGCATTACCAACTCCCATGGTTTGACGGGCGGTGTGTACAAGGCCCGAGAACGTATTCACCGCGACATGCTGATTCGCGATTACTAGCGATTCCAGCTTCATGAAGTCGGGTTGCAGACTTCAATCCGAACTGAGACGTCCTTTATGAGATTCGCTTGCCTTCACAGGCTTGCCGCTCTTTGTAGACGCCATTGTAGTACGTGTGTAGCCCAGGCCATAAGGGGCATGATGATTTGACGTCATCCCCACCTTCCTCCGGTTTATCACCGGCAGTCTGATATGAGTCCTCAACTCAATGTTAGTAACATATCACAAGGGTTGCGCTCGTTGCGGGACTTAACCCAACATCTCACGACACGAGCTGACGACAACCATGCACCACCTGTCTCCTTTGATAACCTCGGATATATCTCTATACCTCTGCAAGGGATGTCAAGGCCTGGTAAGGTTCTTCGCGTTGCTTCGAATTAAACCACATACTCCACCGCTTGTGCGGGCCCCCGTCAATTCCTTTGAGTTTCGCACTTGCGTGCATACTCCCCAGGCGGAGAACTTATTGCGTTAACTGCGGCACTGAGTTATTCCCCCAACACCTAGTTCTCATCGTTTACGGCGTGGACTACTAGGGTATCTAATCCTATTTGCTCCCCACGCTTTCGTGCTTCAGTGTCAGAATCCAGACCAGACGGCCGCCTTCGCCACCGGTGTTCTTCCATATATCTACGCATTTTACCGCTACACATGGAGTTCCGCCGTCCTCTTCTGTTCTCTAGCTGATCAGTTTCCAGAGCAAGTACGGGTTGAGCCCATACCTTTTACTCCAGACTTGATCTGCCACCTACGCACCCTTTACGCCCAATCATTCCGGATAACGCTCGCCACCTACGTATTACCGCGGCTGCTGGCACGTAGTTAGCCGTGACTTTCTGGTAAGATACCATCACTCACTCATCATTCCCTATGAGTGCCGTTTTTTCTCTTACAACAGAGCTTTACGATCCGAAGACCTTCCTCACTCACGCGGCATTGCTCGTTCAGGGTTCCCCCATTGACGAAAATTCCCTACTGCCGCCTCCCGTAGGAGTTTGGGCCGTGTCTCAGTCCCAATGTGGCCGTCCGCCCTCTCAGGCCGGCTATGCATCGTCGCCTTGGTGGGCCGTTACCTCACCAACTAGCTAATGCACCGCAGGTCCATCCATGTTCATGGCCTTAGCCACTTTAATAGCAGTCAAATGCTTGTCTGCTACCTATCCGGTTTTAGCATCCGTTTCCAGAAGTTATCCCGGGCACATGGGCAGGTTACCTACGTGTTACTCACCCGTTCGCCACTAGATTTAGAAAAGCAAGCTTTCCTTCCTCTCGTTCGACTTGCATGTATTAGGCATGCCGCCGTTGTTCATCCTGAGCCAGGATCAAACTCTCCATTTGATTTAGCTCTTAGATGTCTCTGACATCTTTCTTTACAATTGTTTGTTTGTTTCGAAATTGACGTTTTAGTTTGTATTTTTATTTCCTGTTCAGTTTTCAAAGATCATCTGCACCTCAAAGAGTGCTCATCTATATTACCAAATACTTTTCACTTCGTCAAATGTTTTTTATTTTTTTCATATTTTTTACTGTAAACGCTTACTTCAATGAAATAGACATTTCAAATCTATTTATACTATGCCTACCCATTGGGCGGATTTGGCTCAAGTTGCATAATCAACGATATGCTCGTTCCTATACCTGTACTAATTATCGTAAAGCAAAGACGACAAAATGGGCTTTTTAAATTTTGAAAAGTTGAAATATATACGTAAATATATTTAATAAACGTGATAACACTAAACTTAATAACAACTGTAATAGATCTAATATGATTTTCTTATTCTTTTTCAGTCTTATATAAATCACTATTTGTACTACGACAAGTATAACGTATATCAAAATGTTAAATCCCCAAAATTTTGTGTACTTATCTGCAATATACTACAAGATACTGAAGCATTGGCAAAGAATCCTAAGTCCTCCTTTGTGTTTCACAGTTAAGCCTAACATTAATATAAACACAAAAAACATATAATAAAATTCATATCAATATCTTTAAGTTAAGAAATAACGAACCATCCAGATACTATTGTCTGATGGTATTTTTATTTGAAAGCACGACGAAAATTGTAGTATTGCTACTACATTTTAAAAATATATAATATTAGTTGTTAATCATATCTATAGTTAAAAGATACCGGTGATTTAGCTTTCACTTTCCGTTCATTCTGGCGATTAGGACGGATTGGCAGTATTTCTTTAGCTACCAGTGATTCAATATCAGGTGGATTCTTTCCGCCTTTTTCTTTGATTTTTATATTGTTACTACTCTGCCGCAGAAATTATATAACACTAGCTTTGCATAAATTTCCTGCTCTATAAACATTCTTTTCTTTGAATGCAATGCATTTAAATCTAGATGATATTTCAATTCACGATAACTCGTTTCAATCTCTCAACGAAGGTGGTACAGTCTTTAATATCTTGTATATTGAATTCGGATTCGTCTAAATTTGTAATAATACTTTCGTAGGTATCATCACTAATTTTGAAACGTACAACACGACATTCAAAATCAAAATAAGGGCTTCCGTCAAAAAAATTCAAATTTCCAAAAAAAGAGGAGCACATTTTTTGTTCCCTCAAAGCCGTCATTTCTTAATTAAATAACATTGGAAATCTCTGACTTTTTATTTATGTAACTGCTTCAAATGCTTTATCCAAATCTTGAATTATACCATCAATGTTTTCACATCTTATGCTTAAACGAATTGTGTTCGGACGAATTCCCTGATCTAGTAACTCATCTTATGTACATTGTGAATGTGTTGTTGTCACCGGATAAATCACTAACGATTTAACATCCGCAACATTCGCCAATAAGGAGAATAATACTAGATTATCTATAAAATCTTTAGCTTTTTTTGTGCATCCCTCTTAATGTCAAACGTGAAGATATAGCCTCCTCCATTAGGAAAATGTTTTTTATACAACTCTTGTTGATTAGGATCTGTAGAGACGCTAGGATGAGATACGCTTTATACTTGAGCATGATTATTCAAATATTCGACGACTTTTAATGCGTTATTACTATGACTTTCCACACGTAAGGATAATGTTTCTAACCCTTGTAAGAATTAAAATGCATTGAAAGGAGAAACTACAACTCCTGTATCTCTTAAAAGAATTGCACGCCCTTAGTGGCGAATGCTTTGCAGCTCCATATGTTTGTGTAAAACTTATACCATGATAACTTGGATTTGGTTTTGTCAATGAATCGGATTTACCGCTAGCTTCACAATCAAATTTTCTTTTCCTCCATCAACGATAACACCACCAATACTAGTTCCGTGACCTCAAATAAATTTTGTGGCTGAATGAATAAAAATATCAGCTCCATATTCAATTGGTCTCACTAAATACTATGAGGCGAATGTATTATCCACTACTAATGGGATTTTATGTTTATGAGCAATCTTTGATTGATTCAATATCTACTACATCAGAATTTGGATTACCCAATGTTTCAATATACAAAGCCTTTGTCTTTTCATTAATAGCACTTTCAATTTCTTCTTCATTAAAGATAGCTACAAAGTTTGTTTCAATCCCATACTTAAGTAGAGTGTTCTCCAATAAAATTAAATGAACCACCATATATATTTTTGGCTGAAACAATATTGTCCCATTTTGAGCTAAATTTAATATTAGTATATGTAAATACCAGCCGCACCAGATGCTACGGCTAACTCGGCTACACCACCTTCAATAGCTGCTATACGCTTTTCAAATACATACTCACTTGCATTCGTTAAACATCCATAAATATTTCCTGCATCACTGAATCCAAAACGTGCTGCTGCATGATCGCAATTTCTGAACACATAAGATGGTGGTTGATAAATAGGCACTGCACGTTCATCAGTTGTTGGATCTGTTTGTTCTTGTCCTACATGTAGTTGTAATATTTCGAATTTAAAATTTCGTTGATCTCAATTTAATTTAGTTATAATCATCCTCTTTATTTAATACTATTCTTATATGTTTTCTATGATAAAAAATGTTTATTATGGCAACGATAAATGCAATTATTTACATTGTATTTAAATTTCTTTTATTTTGTCTGAAAAAAAAAGCCCATCAAATCATATAAAATGATTTGTATGGGCGCTTTTCATTTGCCAAGTCTTGTTTACATCTCTATTTAATTCTATACTTCAATTATGGACACCACTTATCATTCAAACATTCCAATTGAAACTCTATCATTATTAGATTGTGATGTTAAAAACTTCAATTTTATTCATCCCATCAAGAATATCTTCTTCGATAATATTGACTACATTCGAAAACTAGATGCTTCCGGTAAAGCTCGTCCTTGCATTTTAGACAATGTAGAACGTTCTCTTCTTTGCCATACATGTTATCTTGGCTTTGATCAGTTTGAATGTACCGATTGTGACAACTGGAATATTATTCCACATTCTTGTCATTCAAGATTCTGTAATGCCTGTGGTGTTAAATATGCCAAACGACTTACAGTCAAAGCCACTTCTTTTTTGTCTTGACTGCCCTCATAGACACATTGTCTTTACTATTCCTGAAGAACTTAGAAACTGGTTCAGACAGGATCGTACTCGACTCAATCTTTTTGTTTGTTGCTTCTAGAAACACCATTTCCATTCTCACCAATAAATCTCTTGCCGATAAACTCAAAAAGAAAAAAATTATCGGATACCCACTATATATTCAAAGACATTCCTGTTCGTAATGAATTTGGCATGATTGCCACTCTACATACTTTTGGAAGGGACCTTAAATGGAATCCACACATCCATTGTCTTATTCCTGAATTGATCTATTCCTTTAAAAAGGATAAAACCAAAACATTTCATCATTTCAATTTCATTAAGCTTAGAAAAACATTTCAATTTGAATTAATCCGACTCATACAGGAAGCCAGTGGTTTAAAGAAACCTGAAGAAAAGAACAGACTCTATAAAGATCATCCTAAAGGATTCTATGTCTACGCCAAATTCAAATCCCCTGACAACGCTTCTAACGATGCTTCATCTAATAAAAATAGTAAAGATATTCAAGGTTGCGTAAACTATTTCATCCATTATGCCGGTAGACCTGCCATGGTGAAAATAGAATCACAGAATACAATAAAGAATCAAAGATTGTCATTTGGTTCTACAATGATCATAAGGATGAAAAACGTCATGATGTCACAGATAATGTGATCGACTTTATAAATCGTCTCATCATACATATACCAGACTACCATTTTTAACCACTCAATATTATGGATTCTATGCCAATGCTTCTAAGAAAACTCTAGATAAAGTACATGCACTTCTTGGAATCAAAAAGAACAAGGATTATTCTCGTGAAACAAGAACTAAAGCTCTTAAAAACAAACTCAATAAATTGAAGTACCGCACTCATTTGATTGATTCTTTTAATAGAGACCCAATTCAATGTAAATGTGGAGCCATTATGCAGTATACTTATACATATAATCCATTGGAGGACAAGAGAAATGACAGAACATACAGAAAAAAGATGTATTGATGAAATGTACAAAATGCGGTTACGAAGAAGAAGTACCTAGATGGTTAATCGATGAATTATTTCCAAATGAACCTGAAGAAAACTATATGATGCACTGCCCTGAATGTGATCATAAGATGATTGTAAAAAAATAATTCAGCAACTAAAAGGCAAATGCAAAATGTTGGCTATTACGATAGTCCTTTTTGTCGTTCCTCATAATCAACAAATGGTGACAATTCTACAGTTTTTCACATACCGTATTTCCCTGTTCCGAAACCAAAATCTTAATATATAAAAAAAGACCGATACAAATGTATCAGTCTTTAATTTTAATAAGTTTAATTAAGCGTCAATTTCAGTAACGTTACCAAAGCACCTACAGTGTGTCCACCTTCACGGATAGAGAACTTAGTACCAGTTTCGATAGCGATTGGAGCGATCAATTCAACGTTCATAACAACGTTGTCACCAGGCATTACCATATCAGTTCCTTCTGGCAATGTGATTACACCTGTAACGTCAGTTGTACGGAAGTAGAATTGAGGACGGTAGTTAGAAACGAATGGAGTGTGACGTCCACCTTCTTCTTTAGTTAAAACATAAACTTGTGCTTTAAATTTAGTGTGAGGGTGTACACTTCCAGGTTTAGCTAATACTTGTCCACGTTGGATTTGGTCACGTGCAATACCACGTAACAATGCACCAATGTTGTCACCTGCTTCAAAGAACGTCTAATTGTTTGTGGAACATTTCCAAACCAGTTAATACTGTTTTTGAGTATCTTTGATACCAACGATTTCAACTTCGTCGTTTAAGTGAGCTTGACCACGTTCAACACGTCCTGTAGCTACTGTACCACGACCAGAAATTGTCATAACGTCTTCGATTGCCATCAAGAATGGTTTATCCATTTCACGAGCTGGATCTGGAATCCAAGTATCAACAGCATCCATCAATTCGTAGATTGATTCTTCGTATTTAGCATCTCCTTGAAGAGCTTGTAATGCAGAACCACGGATAACTGGAGTTTCGTCTCCGTCGAATCCGTATTCGTTTAATAATTCACGAACTTCCATTTCTACTAAGTCAATTAATTCTTCATCGTCAACCATATCACATTTGTTTAAGTAAACAACGATATATTTAACACCTACCTGACGTGCTAACAAGATGTGTTCACGTGTTTGAGGCATAGGTCCATCAGATGCAAAGAACTACTAAGATTGCTCCATCCATCTGAGCAAAGCACCAGTGATCATGTTTTTTACATAATCGGCGTGGCCTGGACAGTCAACGTGTGCATAGTGACGTTTTTCTGTTTGGTATTCAACGTGTGCAGTGTTGATAGTGATTCCACGTTCTTTTTTCTTCTGGAGCACCATCGATTTGGTCATAAGCTTCAGCTTTAGCCATACCTTTTTAGCTAATACTGTTGTAATAGCTGCTGTTAATGTTGTTTTTCCGTGGTCAACGTGACCAATTGTTCCAATATTAACGTGAGGTTTACTTCTGTCAAATTTTTCCTTAGCCATTTATAATTTCCTCCTAAATGCTAACATATTTCATACAATAAATATTGTATTTCAGAACCAAACGAAAATCAACTAGTTTTCGTTTGAATTCTCTTTAATAATTTTTTTTCTGCAATACTCTTTGGAACTTCTGAGTAGTGGTCGAACTTCATAGAGTAGTTTCCACGTCCCTGAGTAAAGCTACGTAAGTCTGTAACATATCCGAACATTTCTGATAATGGAACATGTGCACGAACGATTACTGCATTTCCACGTTCTTCCTGTTCAGTGATTTGTCCACGACGACTTGAAACGTCACCCATAACGCTACCTAAGTATTCACTTGGTGCAGTTACTTCTACGAACATAATTGGTTCTAGAATAGCAGGTTTACATTTCTTTTCCTGCTTCTTTCAATGCCATACTAGCGGCAATCTTATAAGCCATTTCACTAGAGTCGACATCGTGGTATGATCCATCAAATAATGTAGCTTTGATATCGATTACTGGGTAACCTGCAATCATACCATTTTCCAATGCTGCCCAAACCTTCTTGAGTTGGTTTGATATATTCTCTAGGTACGCTACCTCCAACGATAGCATCAACGAATTCAAATCCTTTCCCTTCGTTTGGTTCGAATTTGATCCATACGTGACCATATTGTCCACGACCACCTGACTGACGGATATATTTTCCTTCACAATCGCTGACCTGACGAATTGTTTCACGGTAAGCAACTTGTGGTTGTCCAACATTTGCTTCAACTTTAAATTCACGACGTAAACGGTCAACAATGATATCCAAGTGAAGTTCACCTACACCGGCAATGATTGTTTGTCCTGTTTCTTCGTTTGTATATGTTTTGAAAGTAGGGTCTTCTTCTGCAAGTTTTGCAAGAGCCAATCCCATTTTGTCTTGGTCAGCTTTAGTTTTTGGTTCCAAAGACAATTCGATTACTGGTTCAGGGAATTCCATAGATTCAAGGATGATTGGATGATCTTCATCACACAATGTATCACCTGTTGTAGTAACCTTTAAGCCAACAAGGCAGCTAGCGATATCACCTGAATAAACTTCAGTGATTTCTTTACGTGCATTGGCGTGCATCTGAACGATACGTCCGAAACGTTCTTTTTTATCTTTAGTTGAGTTTAATACATAGCTTCCTCTTTGTAGCAGTACCTGAATAAACACGGAAGAAAGATAATTTTCCAACGAATGGGTCTGTAGCGATTTTAAATGCTAATGCTGAGAATGGTTGATCATCACCAGGGTGACGAACATCTGGTTCTCCATCTAATGTAGTACCCTTAATTGAAGGTACATCTAATGGACTTGGTAAGTAATCTACTACTGCATCCAATACTAATTGAACACCTTTGTTCTTATATGCAGATCCACATAATACTGGGAAAAAAGTCACCATTACATACAAGCAATACGTAATACACGTTTGATTTCTTCGATTGAAGGTTCTTCACCTTCTAATACTTGCATCATGAAATCTTCATCATAATCTGCTAAATAATCTAATAATTTAGCACGGTATTCTTCCATAAGATCTACCATATCTTCTGGAACTGGGATTTCAGTAATTACACGACCGAAATCTCCACTGAAGCTATAAGCTTTTCTCTTGATAATATCAATGATAGCTTCGAAGTCTGATTCAGCACCAATTGGTAACTGAATTGGACAAGATTTAGCTCCTAAACGATCGATGATTGTATTGCATGACATTAAGAAGTCAGCACCTGTAGCATCCATTTTGTTACAGAATACAATACGTGGAACGTTATATTCAGTAGCTTGACGCCAAACTGTTTCAGTCTGAGGTTCTACACCTGCTTTGGCATCTAATACTGTTACGGCACCATCTAATACACGTAAACTACGTTCAACTTCTACTGTAAAGTCTACGTGGCCTGGTGTATCGATGATATTGATACGGCATTCTTTACCAGTTCCGTCTGTCTTTTTTTCCAGTGAGCTGTTGTAGCAAGCAGAAGTGATAGTGATACCACGTTCTTGTTCTTGCTCCATCCAGTCCATTGTACTAGCTCCATCGTGTGTTTCACCAATCTTGTGGTTTACACCAGAGTAGTAAAGAATACGTTCTGTTGTTGTTGTTTTTCCGGCATCGATGTGAGCCATGATACCGATGTTACGAGTTTCGTGTAAAGCATATTCTCTAGCCATATTTCTTTACTCCTTCTCTTACCAACGGTAGTGAGCATAAGCCTTGTTAGCTTCTGCCATTTTGTGAGTGTCTTCACGTTTTTTAACACTGGCACCAGTTCCATTAGAAGCATCGATAATTTCAGCTGCTAATCTCTGTTCCATTGTTTTTTCGTTACGTAAACGTGCGTAGTTTACGATCCAACGAAGTCCTAAAGTCAAACGACGTTCGTCGCTTACTTCAACTGGTACTTGGTAGTTGGCTCCACCTACACGTCTAACTTTCAATTCCAATTGAGGCATAACGTTTTCTAAAGCTTGTTCGAAAACCTCCATTGGTGCTTTTCCTGTTTTTACTTCTACGATTTCAAACGCGTTGTACAAAATTGTTTGTTCAACCCCTTTTTACCATCAATCATGATTTTGTTGATCAAACGAGTAACCAACTTAGAGTTATAAATTGGGTCGACTAGTACGTCACGTTTCGCAATGTGTCCTTTTCTAGGCATCTAATTTCCTCCTTTCACGATTGATCTATTTCTTAGGTCTTTTTGTTCCGTATAATGAACGAGATTGTTTACGGTCATTTACACCAGCACAGTCCAAAGTTCCACGAACGATGTGGTAACGAACACCTGGTAAGTCTTTAACACGTCCACCACGAATCAATACAACACTGTGTTCCTGTAAGTTGTGTCCGATACCTGGAATGTAAGCTGTAACTTCCATACCATTACTTAAACGAACACGCGCATATTTACGAAGTGCTGAGTTTGGTTTCTTAGGTGTCATAGTACCAACACGAGTACAAACTCCACGTTTTTGTGGACTTGATTGGTTTGTTGGTTTAGACTGCAATGAGTTGTAACCACGGTTCAAAGCTGGAGACTTTGAAACGTTTTGACTGGCCTTACGACCTTTACGAATCAACTGGTTGATTGTAGGCATAAGATCCTCCTTTCAAAATTTTCAATTTCCAAGCAAACGAAGCCGGGTGGGTCTTGCCCATCCATTAAATATAGGCTCTTTGCAGAACCTATTTTCGCATGCAATACTAAGATACAGTATTCGGCATGATTTGTCAATTCTTTTTTGTTGATTTTTTATAAAAATTTTTTACGCATTCTCCATTCATTAAAGTATAATATAGACAAGAATAGAGGTATGTTTATGAAACACAAAATTGTATTTTTCGACATGGACGGAACACTTTACCAAACCGAAAATGACGTTATTCAAGAAAGCGCATTAGACGCTATACAGACACTAAAAAAGATAAAGGATATATTGTCTGTGCGGCAACTGGCCGTCCCTTTAAATCAAATGAAACTTATATTACAACGCGTTCAATTTGATTATTATGTATTGATTAACGGAAGCTACATTCTAGACAAAGATTTTCAAGAAATCGGAAGCTATCCAATCTTACAAGATAATGTGAATGACTTAGTCAATTTCAAAAAAAAACATGAAACAGGTCTAATGTTTCACTTTGGAGATGCCACATACATTTACAACAACTTTTACCCAATGTATTACTTTTTGTAAATACTGCAACGTACTAGATTCACTATTCTACGACCCTAGTCAGTCCTATCATTTAAGACACAAAGCCTTTAATGCCGTAGTTCTTACTAAAGATAAAAAATTAGTTGACCAATTTATGGAAGCTCATCCAAACCTAAGAAACGATTTAATTAACGTTAAAACCGATGGATTCTGCTTCGATATCTTCAATGCTGATAATGATAAATCAAAAGGCATTGAAATGATTCTTGAAAAAACAGGATTCTCATGGAAAGATACCATCTGTTTTGGAGATAGCACAAATGATATCCATATGTTAAAAAAGCAGATATTGGTGTTGCGATGGGAAATGCGAGTGACTTTGTAAAAAGCTATGCTAATTTTACCACAACATCTACATACGATAACGGAATCTATAATGCAGTCACAAAAATATTAAAAGACGAATAAACATATATAAAAGGCATTATCGTAATTAGAATGATGTCTTTTTTAGTATCATAATAGCATCATTTAAGTACATACTCATTAAACAAAAAAAAAAAAAGCCTTTATCTAAAGACAAAGGCTTTAATAACAAATTAAGCTTAAATTACTTAATTTCTACAGTAGCTCACAGCAGCAACTAATTTTTCTTTAATTGATTCTGCTTCTTCTGGAGATACATTTTCTTTAATAGCAAGCTGGAACACCATCTACTAATTTCTTAGCATCAACTAATCCTAAACCAGTGATTTCACGTACGGCTTTGATTACAAACAACTTTTGTTGCACCAACATCGACCAATGTAACAGTTACTTCGCTAGGTCCTGCGGCTTCTTCAAAGAAGCGCAATGGAGCAAAGAACAAAAGCGGCGGCGACTACTACACCAAATTTTTTCTTCGATTGCACTTACTAAGTCGTTTAATTCTAAAATTGTTGCTTCTTCTAAATAAGAAAGAATTTCTTCTTGAGTTAATTTAGCCATTTTATTTTCCTCCTATAATTAATTACGCAAAGCAGCCTTCTTCAGTAGCCGGTGCTTCTTCTGTTTTTACAGATCCGTTTTCTTTAGCTTCTGCCAATGCTTTAACAGTCATAGCAAATTTGATAACTGGAGCATTTAAGCAAGATGCGAATTTAGCCAACATACCTTCTTTGTTAGGTAATGCAGACAATTTTTGGATAGTAGCTTCATCTACCATAGCTCCATCCACGATACCAGTTTTTTAATACCAATGCTTCATGTTTTTTAGCAAATTTAGCTAATACACGAGCAGGAGCAACTGGATCTTTACCAAATGCCAATGCGTTAGGTCCAACTAAAGTTTTTGCGAAATCTTCGTGACCTAATTTTTTCATTTGCACGACGAGCAATTGCGTTACGGTAAACTTTGAATTCAACGTCTTCTTCACGCAAAGCACGACGAAGTTCTGTTACTTCCTTTACTGATAATCCACGGTATTCTACTAATACAACACTACTAGCAGCTTCCATTTTTTCAGATAAGGCGATAACATCAGCTTCCTTTTGTGCAAGGATGTCTTTGTTCATTCGATCCACCTCTTCTTTCATCTATTGTAACAATATTCAAAAGAAAAGCCCGCATCAAAGACGGGCTAATTGTGCAAATTCAATGCATCATACCCTCGGTAACATTATTAAGCATACGCCGTTACTGTCTTTGGAATATTGATAACAATCTGTAGTTTAATTTATTTTACTAGATTTGTCAATTACTTAACGATTTCAACGTGGATTCCAGGACCCATTGTTGTTGAAACAACTAAGTTTTTCATGTATGCACCTTTTACAGTTGCAGGACGAGCCTTAGCAATTGTGTTGAAGATTGCATTGAAGTTTTCAACTAAAGCTTCATCAGTAAAACTTGTTTTACCGATAGCTAAGTTGATGTTTCCTTCTTTGTCTACACGGTAAGTAACTTTACCTTTTTAATTTCATCAATAGCCTTAGCAACATCCATTGTTACTGTACCAGTCTTAGGGTTTGGCATTAATCCTTTAGGACCTAAAACACGTCCTAAACGTCCTAATTGACCCATCATATCCGGAGTAGCTACTAATACGTCAAAATCGAACCAACCTTTAGAGATTTTTTTTCGATAATATCTGCACCACCAACGAAATCAGCACCAGCAGCCTGAGCTTCTTTTTCTTTTTTCACCTTGTGCAACTACACAAACGCGTTGTGTTTTACCAGTTCCATTAGGTAATACCATTGCCCCCACGAATTTGTTGATCAGCGTGACGAGGGTCTACGTTTAAACGGAAACTTACTTCAACACTTGCGTCGAATTTTGTTTTACTAGTTTCTTTAGCTAATTTAACAGCTTCTTCAATTGAATAAGTTTTTGAACGATCAACCAATTTAGCTGCTTCAAAGCATATCTCTTACTTACTTTTGCCATTATTGATGTTCCTCCTATTCAAATCCTTCAACCTTGATACCCATGTTACGTGCAGTACCAAAGCAACAATACGCATTGCAGCTTCTACATCATTGGCATTCAAGTCTGGCATTTTGTACTCAAAGCAATTTCTTTTAATTGGTCAACTGTAATTGTACCAAAGAACTACTTTTTGATCTCCACTTGCTTTTTGTACGTTTGCTGCTTTTTTTCAACAAGTTAGCAAAGCAGGTGTTGTTTTCAATACGAAATCAAAACTCTTATCTTCATAAGCAGTAATGACAACCGGAACAATATCACCTTTACGATCTTTTTGTTGCATCATTGAAAGCTGTACAGAACTGAGGCATGTTGATACCAGCACTTGCTAATGCTGGACCTGGTTTAGCTCCACCAGCTTGGAACTGCAACTTACAAACTTTTGTAACTTTTTTCTTGCTCATAAGACGTTCCTCCTATATTTTGTCCTATCTTTGTGGTAATACGAACAGTTACGCATTCTCCCACGCATGCCTTTTTTTTACTATACACCACTATAATCTGTGATGCAAGACCATTTTAAAAAATTAGAGAAAATCATTAATTCTTTCTCATCATTCACATCCTCCTTCATACGAAGAATTGATTTTTTAAACTTATCCATCTTCTTCTGCACTCTTTCATCATCATGATCATATACTTCACTTCTCAAATCCGATTGGAATTCATAAATATCCGAACTTGCATCACTCCACACATCGTAATCTTCCGTATCATATGCATCTTTAATAATTCCATCATAATAGATATCATACATATCCTTACCCGCATCTTCATATATATTCATAGATTCCGCTCAAATCTTTGTATTTCACTTTATATGATACATCCTCATTCATAATCAATTCAAAGATACTTATAAGCATATTTCCTCAATCGAATGGACAACAACTCTGTCTGTTTTAAAGCATCATCATAATACGATTTTACCTTATCTACTTTTTTCGTATATACATCAAAATCCGTTATTTTTTTTCACTCAAAGCATCCCTTTCACTCTCTAACTTTGTCTTTGTGGCCTCAACATCCTTGATTGCCATTTCCTCTATTTTATCTATCGTAGAAGCAGATACCTCAATTACATTCACTTTTCGTTCTGCATCATTTTTGTCAACAGGTGTACTTGTACAACCTCTAAGAATCAAACACAATCCTAAACACACTAACTTTTTTTTCATTATTATTCTCTCTTCTTTCCAAACTCATCTATTACATCTTCTAAACAACAAGGTAACTCTCCAATTATCTGAACTATATTCAATAAATTTTTTTCGCTTTGTAAATCCTCACATTTCTTATCCAACTCGCCCAACTTTCTTTGGCTCAGTTCCTTTAAATTTTCCTCACTCAAAATTTCTTTAACTTCATCCAAACTAAACCCTAAACTCGCCAACATTCTTATATCCCATAATTATCTCAACCCTTCTTCATTCTTTGAAATCACTCCCTTCTTTTCATATCTACGAACCATATTTCTTGTGATTCCCATATGTTCTTCGATTCACTTCACCTTATACTTCATTGCACAATACTCCTTTTTCAATTTCTGACCTTGTTCTTAGAACAACGCAAGCCAAAAAAGTTATTTCTTCGTTCCTTCTTCCAAACTTTTTTTGCCATAAAAGAGCTTGTAAATTTCGCGAATCAAAAAAAGCGATACACCGACCGCATTGAGTTTAAAGAATAATAATGTTAATATATCCACATGAACTTAAATACATGGATAGAAGAAAAATTTAACGCAACAAACTACACACTCGAAAAAAACAGATAGAGGCATTAGTAACCACAACTATTTATTAACAATCAACGACAATAAATATATGGTACGCGTACCAAAGAAGAATCATGAATCTCTTGGTTTGCGGCATGAACACGAAAAGGAGATTTTGCCACTTGTTTCTGATTTAGATGTACCTGTTATTTTATTCGATGAAAAATCAGGTATCAAAGTAACAACTTATATTGAAGATGTAGAAACATTTGATGAATGTACAGACAAAGACAAATTCGCAAGATGTGCAAATTTAATGAAATCTCTTCATACTAAAAAAGCTCCTTTGTTTATTTTCAACCCTTTTGGAAAGATTGAATTCTATAAATCTCAAATCAAAGAATGTATCGTATCTTTTCCAAATGAAGAAAACTTTTTTAGAAGCATTAAAAAAAGAATATAAACCAAACACACTATGCCATAACGACTTTGTGCAAGGAAATATTCTTTACAGTGATACAAAAGACTATTTGATTGACTATGAATATGCCGCAAAAAACGATTATCGCTTTGATATCGCCAGCTTCTTTTCAGAAAACAACATCCATTATATTGATCAAAGAGACCAATTCTATCAAGCCTATTTTGATGGAGACATCGACCCAATGATTGATGTTCAAGTGCAAGCATTTGAAAGAATGGAAGACATCCTTTGGGGATATTGGGCAAATATGCTTTATGAACAAAGAGGCGAACAAATCTATTTTGACATCGCAAAAGACAAAGAAAAAACATTACAGAGGCTAAATAGTCTCTGTTTTTTCATCTATATCCATAAATTCTTCTTCCGATAAAGAAACCGTCAAATACGTATCATCACCAATGATTTGTTTTGCCCCTTTATCATTACACAATTGTTTTGCCCTATCATAATACATTTTTGGGAGCAACATAGGATTACATAAAATGCCATTATACTCACAAATCACGATATGTTTTCCATCTTGAATTGAAACCATTTCCTTTAACGTATCGAATTTTAAATATGGCATATCCGCAACCATCAGTATGCATGCATTATTTTGACAAGCGCCCACACCTAACGCGATAGAATGCCCTTGCCCATATTCAGGATGATCATTCATAACAACATGATATCCTAATGACTCAGCCATTTCTTTTTATCTTTTCATATTGTGTGACTACTATCACATCTAAAAAAGCACTTGCCTTATCAAAAGCATATTCAATAAGTTTCTTACCATGAAATTCGTACAAAAGTTTATTTGAAACAAAGCGTCTGGAAAAACCAGACGCTAAGATAATCAAAGAAATATTATTCATCTTCTTTTCCTAATAACACTTTTTCAGCAGTAATAGGCAAAGTACGAACCTGCACTCCCGTCGCATGTTTTATAGCACTAGCAATTGCACTAGTTGGTGTATTAATAACAACTTCACCAATGGATTTAGCACCAAATGGACCATTGTCTTCATAACTGCTTTCAAATTCAACGCGAACGCTTGGAACATCCACTCTTGTTGGCAACTTATACTGCAAGAAGTTACGATTACGCATCTTACCCTCATTTGAGTACGTGATATCCTCACTCAAAGCCATACCAATACCTTGTACAATACCACCTTCAGCTTGTACTCTGGCAAGATTGGGATTGATAACTGTACCACAATCAACTACAGAAACATAATCATGAACCTTGATTTCACCCGTTAACTTATCTACATCTACTTCGGCAATACCAACCATAAATGGAGGTGGACTTGTAGGTGACATGTGGGAGTCACTGGCAATCAACGCTTTGGCGATACCACCATTGAAACATGTATCCGCAAAATCAGCCAAACTCATTTCATGCGTATGATCTAATGTATAGATTTTCTTACCATCAAATTCAATATCTTCTTTATCCACATCAAAGAATCCGGCCGCCGCTTCTAAAATAGAATTTCTTAACTTTTCACAAGCCTTTACTACAGCCCATACCCGTAACATACGTTGTACTTGATGCATAAGAACCCGTATCATATGGTGCATGATCTGTATCCAATGAACTAGTGACAACTTGATCTACATCACAATCCATACATTCCGCAACCATTTGAGCAAGAATCGTATCGCATCCTGTACCCATATCTGTAGCACCGATACTTAATGTATAGAAACCATCATCCTGCAGTTTAATTTCAACAGAACCTACATCAAGACCCGAAATACCACTACCTTGCATAGATAAAGAAACACCTAATCCACGAACAAAATCACCCATATCACGTCTTAAAGGTTTATTCTTGTAGTCAATCATTTCCATCGCTTTTTCTAAACAACGATCCAACGCACACGCATTCAATTCTTCATTATAATATTGCGATAACACTTCATTTTCACGTGTCATATTTTTAAAACGGATTTCACAAGGATCCATATTCAATTCATCACCAATTCATTAATAATGGATTCAACCGCAAACTGTCCCTGTGTAGCCCCATATCCTCTATAGGCACCTGCTCGCATTGTATTTGTATAAACTACATCATATGTAAAACGACTGGCTTTAACATGGTTATATAAAGGCAAAGATTTATGTCCTGCCAAACCAATTGTAGTTGGACCATGCTCTCCATAAGCTCCTTGATTTGATAATGTATATAAATCTATAGCTTCAATCGTACCATCTTTTGTAGCACCAATGCGAACATGCATCTTCATTTCATGTCTTGAGTTACTAGCCGCAAAAGTTTCTTCACGAGTATAAACAATCTTACTTGGCTTTTTAAGTTTCCATGTGACAAATGCCGTGAAGATTTCACAACAAGCCGTTTGTTTAGCCCCAAATCCTCCACCAATTCTTGGCTTGACCACATTGATTTTTGACTTTGGAATTTCTAAAGCATTACTTAAAATTCTTCGAACATGGAAAGGAATCTGTGTAGAACTTACACAATTTAAACGACCATATGTATCAATGTAACAATATGAACGCATAGTTTCCATCATTGCCTGGGCATTGGCCTTTGTATGATAATCTCTTTCTAAGACCACTTCACAATCCTTTAATACTGCATCCACATCACCAACAACACTTTCTCCGCTGCGACAATATTACGCTTTACGTCATTACCAATCTCACAAAGACACTTATAATCATCTTCCTCATGAACCACAATTGCATTATCAATAGACTTTTCAAAATTTAACAACGGTTCTAATACTTCATAATCTACTTTGATAGCTTTCAAAGCACGATCTACACAATCCTCGTTAGTTCCCGCAACGATTGCGACTTCATCGCCTACATAACGAACTACATTTTCTAAGATTCTACGATCATATGGACTTGGTTCAGGATAAGATTGTCCTGCAAGAGTAAAACGAGACGTTGGAACATCCTCATACGTATACACTGCTTCAATTCCAGGAATTCTTTTTCGCAATGGAAGTATCAATACTTCTAATTTTTGCGTATGCATGTGGACTTCTTAAAAGCTTAATAATCAAACAATCCTTAGGTGCTAAATCATCACAATATACAGGTTGCCCTGTAACTAAAGCCATCGCATCCTTTTTGATGACACCTTTTCCTACACTATTCATGATTTTCACCTCGACTTAAATACGCCTTGATTGCACGCATCTGCGACATATATCCAGAACAACGGCATAAATTTCCGGCTAAATAAGCACGAATTTCATCATCACTTGATTCACTAATTCTTTTTCCATTGCCAAAACATTCATAATAAATCCTGGCGAACAGAAACCACATTGTTCAGCGCCTTGTTTAGCCATAAACATACCGAATTCACCCGCTTCTTTTTGAAGTCCTTCAAGCGTCGTAATTTCACGACCATCGCATCGAACTGTCAATGTACTACAAGAAAGAATTGGCGTTCCATCTCTTAACACTGTACATAATCCACAGTTTGCGGTATCACACCCTCTTTTTACACTGTAACAACCACGGTCTCTTAGCCAGTCAAGCAATAAAGTTTGTGGTCTGTACATCATCCTGAATCAATTTTCCATTCACTTTAATTTTAACCAACATAAGACTCTACCTTTCTCAATAACTTCTGAGTTAATCCCTCAACAAGTTTTTTTTATATTCCTTGCTTCCGCGCATATTGTCTGCACAATATACATCTAAATCAATATGATCTAAATCACAATTATAAACTTTCGCAATGGTCGGGTCTTGCACCAAAACAGAATCGGTAGTGGTCTGCATACTTTGTACAAGATGCATTTAAAACACTTAAATCCGTAGCACTCCTTCTTACAGAAACAAAGGCACTCAAAGAAATTTGTCTTCTTCACATAAATATATTCCACAATATCCTTTTCATATGGAAGACTCACAAATTCTTCAAGTGAAATACGCCCATGTTTATGTGTTTGTACATCACACTCTAAACATAATAAGCTACAGATGACATCACTAAAACTAAAACGCGAATATATACTTCCTCCAACTGTTGCCAAGTTTTTAATTGTACACCGACAATATCTTTTACAAAGATTCTAAATACATAACAAGTTGCCTCATTGAAAGCTTGATGCGTTTCTAATTGCCGCAAAGTTACCATAGCACCAATTTTGAATTCTGCATCATCTTCTTCAATTTGATCCAAGCCTAATTTGCTTAAATCAATAGCGGTCGGAATCTGAATGTCTTCCATCTTCAACCAGATCATACCGCCTAGAATCATATTCTTTTTATTTTTCGTTAGTAGCGCATACGCCTCATCTAAAGATTCTGGCGATGCATAATTCATTATTCTTAACATAATGGATACGCTCTCTTTCTTTACTAAAAATTTTAACACAAAAAGAAAGTGTTAAACACAATGTTTAACACCGATTGTTAGTCTTTTTACCAGGCAAAATTAAATTTAATACGGTTGCGATCACAAACGTCATAATAATTCCGTTTTGTGCAAAAATATTTCCAACCCAACTTGGTAATTGTGCTAGAACTGTAGGTACTTGTCCAATACCAATTCCAAGACCGATTGCCAAGGCAATAATCAAAGTGTTTCTTTCATTGAATTCAACACGCATCAATGATTGAATACCACTTACCAAAATACTGCAAACATAATAACGGCAGCTCCACCAAGTACAGATTGAGGCATAACAAAGCAAATAAAGCACTTAATTTTGGGCAGAAACCGCAAAGAATCAAGAAGATAGCTCCTGTCATAATTGTAAAACGGTTAACAACTTTAGTCACTGAAACCAAACCAACATTTTGAGAGAATGAAGTATTTGGCAAAACTCCAAACAATGAGGCAACAACAGAACCTAAACCATCTGCCAAAACGCCGCCTTGTAATTCTTCAGAAGTTGCTTCACGATCTAAACCACCATTTGTGATACCAGAAACATCTCCGACTGTTTCAACTGTTGTCGCAATAAACATAATTCCCATCGCAATAATTACTTCCAAATTAAATTCCATCTTCACTGGCATAAAAGTTGGAAGTGCAATCCAAGAAGCGGTTTGAACTTGCGTAAAATCAACCATTCCTAACACAATGGCCAAGATATATCCGGCAATAATACCGATCAAAATCGAAGCATTATTCACAAAACCTTTAATTTGTTTGGCGATAATAATTACCAAAATAACAAATGTACCAACCAATAAATGTTTAGGATCCCCAAAATCAACAAAGACCACTACCTCCACCAAAAATAATTGATACCAACAGGAAGTAATGATAAACCAATGGAAATGATAACTAAGCTAGTAACAACTGGTGGGAATAATTTTCTTAATGGTTTGATGAAGAAACCTAACACCATCTCAAATAAACCACCAATTAAACTTGCTCCCATCAATGCACCATAACCATATAGAGCACCCATTGCTTTGGCAGTTCCAATAAATCCTGAACTAGTACCCATAACGATTGGAAGTTTAGCTCCCACTTTCCACACTGGATATAACTGAACTAAAGTAACAGCTCCTGCAATAAACATCGCATTTTGAATCAATGCAGATTTTAAATCCGGTGATAATCCAAGCATTCCTGCAATAATCAATAATGGACTGATATTTCCAAGAAACATCGCCAATACGTGTTGGATTCCTAAAGGCAATGCCTCTTTTTAAAGGTACAACACCATCAAGTTCATATATCGAACCTTTTTTTTACATCTTCTTTTCTCATTCTTTTCCTCCGAAAATAAAAAAGTCTCGTACAAAAACGAGAATCAACGCGACACAATAAAAAGTAGGTTGATTCATAGTCCCTGAATTTACGGTTTAGGGGTAGAAACATCGACACCGTATTAGTCGATATATACGAAACACGTTAGGATTATATCATTAATTAAACAAAAAAAATAGGACAAATCGTCCTATTTCAGATTGTTGACAAAAGCCTATACCTTTTCGTAAGGAAATAGGCTTTTTATTGTATATAGGCAATTTTCGAAATAAAATTGTCTTTTTTGTATATTTTGAAGGATATATTGAATTTTTTGATGGCTTTCTTCTATATTTTCCTCTCCAAAGGAACATTTTCTTCAGATTATGGCACGCAAAAATCAACCAAGCATTCTGTTGGTTTTTCTACAAGCCTTTTTAACCTTGTGAAACGTAGTCCATTGTTTTCTTTACAGTCCGCAAATACTCGTTCAATGGTTTCTTTTTCTCTGTGGATAAATTTATTTCCATTCCATAGTATGACGGATCTCATCGGCATATTCTCTAAACTCTTCCCATAGGTATCGTTCGATAACTTTTGTCATGTTCTTACTCTTTGTACATTTGTTTCTAAGAGGACAATCCTTGCAGTCTTTTGAATCAGATTTATATTGTCTGTATCCATTTCTTGTAGTAGTTGTATACATAAGGATCTTATCATTTGGACATAGATAACGGTCGTATTCTTCATCCTGTACATATTCTGTATATACCATTGAATCAAAGGCCTCTTTACCTATACGTTCTCTATCCTCGTTGATTTCAACCAACAGATCATCTTCGTATTTCTTTACTTCTTTTTGACACTTTTTCTTTTATTGGCATTTGCCTTCTGATGCGTACTGTCTCCAAATACCGTTGTGAAATCGACAAAGCCATAATCAACGGCCTGTTCTAAGATTTC
>VOFC01006437.1_pt1 | contig 43082 bp, 72 predicted proteins | sample 5384161 | NCBI WGS metagenome assembly VOFC01 (sample SAMN12384722, study PRJNA508395) | human gut metagenome | isolation source: healthy gut B | host: Homo sapiens
TCAGCATCAAGCCGGCTGTATCTTCGCCTACATTGGCCCAGCGCTTCTAAATCCCACACAACCATCCGCACCGGAAGGATAGTTTACAACGGTGAAACCGGCCATCACAGCGCTGGCTGGATTGGTGCCATGGGGGCATCAGGAATGATAATTTTTTGCGTTTCAAATCGCCCCGCGCCTCATGATAAGATTTAATCAGCAGCAGGCCTGTAAATTCGCCATGCGCGCCCGCCGCTGGCTGGAAGGTTACAGCGTCCATACCGGTTGCTTCAGCATAAATATTGGGCTGCTGTGTCCAATACCTGCTGGCAGCCTGTTACCGTTTCTGCCGGCTGCAACGGATGAATACCGGTAAAGCCCGGCAGCGCCGCCATTTTTCTTCATCAATACGCGGATTATACTTCATCGTGCAGGAGCCCAACGGATAAAACCCATCATTTACACCGTGCGCCCGTTTGGCCAGCGCCGTATAATGACGGCTGATTTCGGTTTCCGACAATTCTGGCAGATAGAGCGCCTGCTCCCGCTGTAATTCCTCTGGAAGCTGTACTTCTGGTACATCGCAGGCTGGCAATATGGCACAGCCTCGTCCTGCTTTGCTCTTTTCAAAAAATCAGTTGCATGCTGCGCACACCTCCCCCAATGATAGCCGCTGTCCGGTCAAGCTGTTCCTTGCTGACAACCTCTGTGACGCACCACAGAATGCCTTCTTGCACCGGTAACCCACCTAAAATATTTTCTGCTGCCAATGCATCCAACACCTTGTCGGCAGGCACTGGCAAACTTGTCACAAATTCATGGAACCAAGCGCCTTGATTTTGCACTGTAACGCCTGGAATTTCCGCCAGCTTCTGTGCAAAATAATGGGCCTGGACATGGACTGCACCCGCAGCCTGTTTGATCCCTTCCGGTCCCATCGTGCTCATATAAACAGCCGCCGTTAAGGCACACAGCGCTTGATTGGAGCAAACATTGCTGGACGCTTTTTCCCGACGAATATGCTGTTCTCTGGCCTGCAACGTCAAAACATAAGCCCGATTACCGTCGGCATCCTTGGTTTCACCTACAATGCGGCCCGGCAGTTTGCGCACCATGGCCGAGGTCGCTGCCATAAAGCCCAGATAAGGACCGCCATAGGCTAACGGAAGCCCCAGCGGCTGGCCTTCGCCTACAGCAATGTCAGCACCGCAGGCAGCCGGTGTTTTCATAACAGCCAATGCGATCGGATTACAACCCATAATATATTTGGCGCCAGCCTGATGAACCGTTTCCCCTAATGCGGTACAATCTTCCAGATTGCCATAAAAATTCGGCTGCTGTACATAGAAACAACATACATCGGCAGTTAAAGCCTGTGCCAGCGCTTCTGCATCCGTACGGCCGTCTTTTTCCGGTACAACGCGCAGCTCATACCCTGCGCCGTAACAATGAGGTGCGAATGGTAGCCAATACATCTGGATGGGTAGTTGCCGATACCAGCGCCACAGTCCGTTTCCGGTCTCTGCACATAGCCACTGCTTCAGCCGCTGCAGAAGCTCCGTCATACACGCTGGCATTGGCAGCATCCATACCAGTCAACGTGCAAATCATAGTCTGATATTCAAAAATCGATTGCAGAATGCCCTGGCTCATTTCAGCCTGATACGGCGTATAAGCTGTCACAAATTCTTCTTTTTGATGTGATATACTTTACGATGGATGGAATATAGTGCTGATAAGCACCAGCCCCCCGTAAAATGGTGCGGAATACCTGATTTTGTTCACTCATAGCAGTTACAGCCTGCCGCACTTCCAATTCTGATTTTCCAGCCGGCAAATGGAGTGGCTCTTTCAACAGCACCGAATCCGGAACATTGGCAAAGAATGCGGCTACCGAATCAACACCGATCGCAGCCAGCATTTGCTGCTGTTCCTCTTTGGTAGATGGTATATACTGTCCCATAATTATTCTCCCTGTGCAATAAAGGCTTCATATTCGGCAGCGCTGAGCAATTCTTCACTGCCGCTGACATTTTCAACTTTAATCATCCACGCTTCATAAGGCGTTTCATTGATTAACTGCGGCGCATCCAGCAATTCTTCATTGACTTCTGCCACAGTTCCGCTTACCGGACTGAATACATCGGAAACAGCTTTTACAGATTCCACATCGCCAAAAAGCTTCCCCGGCGGTTACTTCATCGCCTGCACCCGGCAGGTTTACAAATACCAAATCGCCTAATTCCTGCTGCGCATAATCGGTCAGCCCTACTGTCACTGTGCCATCTTCATTTTTCCAGTACCCATTCGTGAGATTTTGTGTATTTTAATTGTTCCAAATTTGCCATTGTAAACTCCTCCTAAAAATTTTATTTGTTTTTATAGTTTGCCTATTGGCAAGTTCTCATCTTGAAAAAACTATCGTACGATTGCAATTGTTTCACGTGAAACAATTGCAATCTGTTCATCATCCTTATTACGCTATCTAAATTCATCGTCAACCATGTTACAATGCTTCCTACAATAGATTGGCTTTATTTTTTAGGCCGTTTGTAGAAAGGCAGCGGCACGATTTCAGCACTTACTTTCCGTCCGCGAATTTCAATTTCCACAGTGTTTCCCACCTGGCCATATTCTTTTTCAATCAATGCCATGGCTACTGGCATCCCAATAAATGGACAATGGGTACCGGAAGTAGTCATACCGATTTGTTGATCGCCTACAAAAACAGGACAATGTTCCCGGGCAATGCCACGGCCGGTCACTTTCAGACCCACCCGGCAGCGTTTTTGGCTCACCGGCAGCCAGCAAAGCGCTCTTTCCGATAAAATCGCTTTCTTGCTCCAGCTTCACAAAAAATCCTAAATCGGTTTCCAACGGTGTTACGGTGTCATCCATTTCGTGTCCATACAAAGGCATGGCGGCTTCCAAACGCAGCGTATCACGGGCGCCTAAGCCACAAGGAATCAATCCATAGTCTTTGCCTGCTTCTAGCAATAAACTCCACAATTTGGGGCCATCTTCTGCAGCACAGTATAATTCATAACCCAATTCACCAGTGTAACCGGTGCGGGAAATGAGACATTTAATCCCCTGCACATCACATTCCTGCACAAAACTGTAATACTTTTTAGGAATTTGCGCTTCTGCTACTAAACCAGCCAAAAGCGGAACCGCATTGGGCCCTTGCAAAGCCAACTGTGCCACGGATTCCGATAAATCACGGAATTGTACATCACCGGATAAATGACTGGAAATCCAAGCGGCGTCCTTATCCTTATTAGCCGCATTGACCACCAGCAAATAGGTTGTATCATTCACTTTATAAACCAGAATATCATCCACTACGCCGCCCTGCTCATTACACATCGGGCTGTACCGCACCTGGCCATCATACATACCGCTGCAATCATTACAGGTAACCATCTGTACATTTTTTAAGGCATCCGGGCCCGATAGTACAATTTCTCCCATATGGGATACATCAAAGAGACCGCAGGCTTCACGGACTGCCATATGCTCCTTGATCACACCTGTTTCATACTGTACCGGTAATAAATATCCACCGAACGGCACGATTTTTCCGCCAGCCGCTACATGACAATCATAAAGCGGTGTTTTTTTCTCCATGAAATTCATCCTCCTCTAAATGTTATTTTGTTTTATCATGTGAAAAAGCTACATAAACATAAAAAAAACAGAGACATGAAAATAATGACACTGCAAGTATCCTTGTTTTCATGCCTCTGTTCTTTACCTGAAAGATTCCCCGCATTTTAAAATGCAGGTTGCTTCGTCGGTGCAAAAATGCTTTCCAGAGTCCCGTCCGAATCCAGTCCTTTTGCCTGAGAGTTTTTTGCTCTTGCACCTTCGGCGATGTGCCATGCACATTCTCTCCCAAATTCCTCAACCGGGTATATCATTGAATTGCCTTTAGTATAAGCAATTTATTCTTCCTTGTCAATCCGTGACTTTCATGCTGCATAAATGGAAAAATTTTATATTTGATACAATTTGCAAAAAAGAAATTCTTCACATCCCAGGCTTTATATACTTGGAATGTTTCAATGTCCTTGCTATGACTCCATATTTCATAAAAACTCGAAAATTCAAGAAAAAAGTTATTGACAAAAGAGCGCACTCTCAGTATAATAGCTTTTTGTTGGTTAACGGGGTGTGGCTCAGTTTGGTAGAGTACGTGGTTTGGGACCATGGGGCCGGGGGTTCGAATCCCTCCCACCCCGATTTAACAACTTTAATTTGAGCACCTATATCCTATAGGTGCTCATTCTATTTTGCATGAACATAAATTAGTAAAAAAAAGATCGCTTCTACAAGCGGTCTTTTTTTTTTACTCCCAAGTATCAATTTTTGACTATCCTCTTTATCGTACATAGAATAAGAAATGCGATTGAGACATAAAATCCTCTCGCAAAATCCTAGCTAGTTTCCTGATATAACTGCCACAAAAAGCAAGCTAGCACACAAAAAGGCCAAAACTTCTGCCAACGGCAAGGCCATCCACACGCCGTTAATCCCGATCCATTCTGCTAAGATCCACGCCAAGGGAACGGTCAACAAAATTGCCGCAATAAGGATATCAGCAAAAGATGCCATGCCGCGGCCCAAAGCCTCCATCACACCAGAACCAATTACTCCGACTGCCGAAACCAAAAAGCCCAAACTGATGATAGGCAAAGCCTGTGCGCCTACCGCCAGCAGTACCACATCATCATCAAAAAGTGCCATGATTTGCTCCGGCCATAACCAACACAGCCCCATTCCGAAAACCATAATTCCCGCTACCGCCGCGATGCTGCGTTTGATCGCTTCCCACATACGGTCGTAGCGTCTGGCGCCAAAATTACAACTGATAATGGGCCGCAGACCTTGGACAATGCCGTTTGATGGCATATAGAGAAAGGTTTGCAATTTAAAATAAATGCCCATGACTGCTACATAGACATCACCGTAAGCTGACAATACTTTATTCAGAGCGCCTGCTAAAAATAGACGGCAACGCCATGGTAATCGCTGCCGGAATTCCAATGTAATAAAGCTTCCACACCAACTGGCCATTCCATTGAAGATAGCGGGGATGGATTTGCACCATCAACTTTTTTCTTTTTGTATGCAACAAGATAAAAGAAAAAAGGCTACAGTCTGTCAATGACAGTGGCCATGGCGGCGCCGGCTACACCGAAAGCGGGAAATCCAAACCAGCCAAAAAATCAATATGGGGTCTAAAATAAGATTGATCATGCTGCCGCTGGCCAACAGCACCATGGTAATCAGCATTTCCCCTACCGATTGAAAAATCTTTTCCATGCTCACCTGTAATAAATATCCATGGAAAACACAAAAACGATGCCTGCATACTGACAGCCCCAGCCAATAACCTGCGCATCATCGGTGAATAGCTGTAAAAATGGCCGAGGAACGAAGCAACCAAGCAGGATGAACAGCAATCCGTGCAGGACTGTCAATGCCATGCCTAACGTAGCCGTTTGATTGGCCTTTTCCTGGTTTCCGCTGCCCAAATTCATAGCAATTACCGCATTGATGCCGACTCCAAAGCCCACCGCTAAGGACAATACCATATTCTGCAGTGGAAATACATAGGAAGCTGCTGTCAACGCTTGTATGCCCAAACGAGCCACAAAAATACTATCTACAATATTGTACAAGGATTGCACCACCATTGACAGCATCATCGGCAGCGACATGGATAATAACAGGGAAGAAATGGGTTGGTCCAGCAATTTATTGCCTGTTAAAGTTTCTTTCGACAAAAACCTCACAGCCTTTCCGCAAAAATAAAAAAGACTATAAAATCGCTGTTTGATTTCAGAAACAGAAAAAATTTATAGTCTTTCATGATGCCTAAGACAGGCCATATACTTTTTTTTAATAAAAAAGGACTGGAGAAAACTCCCCAGCCCCTGACATCCTAGCGACGTACTTCTTTGATTCTTGCAGCTTTTCCCGAACAGGTTTCATGTAGTACAGCTTTGCACGTCTTACTTTACCGTGACGTACCACTGCAATTTTGTCCACACGTGGGGAATGGATTGGGAAACATCTTTCTACTGCTACGCCATAAGCGACACGGCGTACGGTGAAGGTTTCGCTTAAACCAGTACCGCGACGTTTGATTACAACGCCTTCAAAAGCCTGAATACGTTCTTTATTACCTTCAACAACCTTAACGTCAACACGTACTGTATCGCCAGGTCTGAAGTCAGGAATATCAGATCTTAACTGTTCTTGTTCAATACTTCTAATAATATCATTCATTTTGCATGTCCTCCTTCCCGCTAGACGTTCTTATCTTACCTCTTGTAAAACAGCGGACCGTCCTTCTCAAAACACAAGTTAGTATAACAGAGTTTTCCTGCGGAGGCAAGCATTTTTTTTAATTTTCATAAAAAAACTGTATGTTTTTCATTTTGATTTTTCCATATGTATTTGCAGCGCTGCAAAACGCTGCAAAATGGTTAGCAGGTCCACGGTGCCATAGAAAGCGGCACAAAAAATCTTGATTATGCTGACAAACGGGACACTGCTCCGGTACTCGTTTTCCGGTATGCAAATGCCCACAGTTCAAACACATCCACACCGTTTCCCCGTTAGAAGCAAATAACTGATTTTGTTCCACCAATTGCGCCATATGCTGGAATCGTTTGGCATGGGTCTGTTCAATTTGGGCAATCATTTTAAAAAGAAGCTGCTACCTTGGCAAAACCTTCTTCTTGGGCAATCTGCGCAAACATTGGGTATACAGATTCAAATTCTTCCATCTCATTGTGATGGGCCATGTTCAATAAATCCAACATGTTGTCGGCAATGTCGATGGGATAGGTGCCATCCACTGTAATATTCTGTCCAGCCAATTGGGTTAAATGATCGTAAAATACTTTGGCATGGGCTCGTTCCTGGTCAGCCGTAAATTTAAAAATTTCCGCCAACACACGCAGTTTTGCCTCATTAGCCTGCTCCGCTGCAAAGGTGTACCGATTACGGGCTTGGCTTTCCCCCGCGAACGCCCGCATCAAATTTTCCCTAGTTTTGCTAGTTTGAAACTCTACTGTCATCCTGATAACCTCCTTAATAAACTTGGAAATTTAAAATTCCGTTCTATCTCTAGTATGGGAAAATCATAGCAATAATATTCCTTTTGCCTATATTTTTTTATCATCTAGTTTTAAAAACCAGATTGACGAATGCTAGTATTTGCGTTAATATTGATATCATAAGGAGGGATATCATGCCAGATACAGAACAACAACTCCTCTCTTGGATTGAAGAGCTGCAGCAGTACCGGCTTCCCCGTTGGGAGGAACTGCCTGATATTGAGCTTTACATGGACCAAGTGATTACACTCATTGAACGATATTTATCACCCTTAGTTGGGCAGAGCGACAACAAAGTCATTACATCGGCTATGATTAATAATTATGTCAAATTAAATATTATGCCCAAACCCAATAAAAAGAAATATGAACGCATTCACCTGTCTCATTTAATTGTCATCACAATTTTAAAACAGGTTCTCTTAATTCCAGAAATCAAAGAAGGCATCTTTTTGCAGACAGAAATTGACGGCATGCGTATTGCCTATGATTCTTTCTGTCAGGAATTGGAGGAAGCGCTGCATGCCATGATTGAGAAATACCAGTGTTGGTCTACAGGAAAAATTCCTGCGCCCACAGAGCAAATTCCTTTAGAACGGCTGGGACTGCAGATGGCTTGTACATCCTTTGTCAGCAAAATTTTTACGCAAAAAATTATTGTCCTGCATTCGCAGGAGCATCAAAATACAGATTCTACAGAAAAGAAGGTGCAGTAAATGTCTACTGACAAAATCGCAATTTTGATTGACTCTGGCACTGACGTGCCGCCAAAACTGATTGAAAAATATCATATGTTTGTCGCTCCGCTGCGCATCATATTCAGCGATGGAGAATATGACGACGGCATTGATTTAAAGGCACAGGAGCTATATCAGCGATTACCCTGGAAATTCCCAAAACATCTCTGCCCAGTGCAGAATCCGTGCTGCATGCATTAGACCAAATTCGGGCCGAAGGCTATAATAAGGTGCTGGTTGTCACAATCTCCAGCGGACTCAGCGGCACGCATAATATGCTCACGCTGTTAGCCAGCAATATTAAAGACTTGGATATTTATGTTTATGACACCAGAAATATTGCCATTGGCAGCGGATTTTCTGCGATCCAAGCCGCCGAATATATTGCAGAAGGTATGGATTGGCACACGCTAAAACTAACCTTAATTGCGCAGACCAGCAAGTCTAAAGTTTTTTACTGTCTGGATACATTGGAATATCTGCAAAAAGGGCGGCCGTATCGGTTTTGGTGACTGCCATGCTGGGCACAGCACTGAACTTAAAGCCTATCATATCTTGTAACGCAGAAGGTGTTTATTATACAGTCGCTAAGGTGCGGGGACGGCAGCAATCGCTGAAAAAAATTATTGATTTGGCTGTAAAATTTGCAGGAAACGCCAAAAAATATAATATTGCTTTGATTGGCAGCGGTCAAATGGGGCTAAACGATGCCGCCTCCATCCGCGACGAGGTTTTAAAACGGCTGCCAAATCCTGCAATGTTTATTGAAGGCGAGCTGGGTTGTTGCTTGGGTGTTCATGTAGGGCCGGGCTTAGTGGGCGTTGGCGTACAAATTTTAGATTGACGCATCTCGTTTCTAAAAGCGAGCTGTACAAAGAAAGCGTTCTGATATGCTGTAAAAAGCTTTACAGCACAACAGAACGCTTTTCTTCTGTCCAAACTCGCATCACGCTATAGAACGATTGCAAATCATATAAAGACTTCTGCATTTTTACAGAACAAATACTGCATCACTCAAAAATATCATGTACACAAGCAGATTGAAAAACAATGGCTGTAGCAATAAAACTTTTTTCGCCTACAGTTCGGCTTTGATTTCCTCCAGCATTTTTTCTTCTTCTTTATTCAACTCATACTGCTCCAGCAAATCAGGACGGCGCAATAAAGTACGGCGCAGCGATTCCTTTTGCGCCACTTGCGGATATTTTCGTGATGGCCTGACAATAAAATTTCTGGCACTTCCATGCCTTCAAAATTTTTGCGGACGAGTATAATGGGGATATTCCAACAAGCCATGGTAAAAGGAATCTTCCTCGTAAGATTCCTGCTCTTTAATGACACCGGGAATCAAACGGCTGATGGCATCAATCATGACCATGGCTGGAAGTTCCCCGCCAGTGAGCACATAATCGCCGATAGAATATTCCTGAGTTACAAAAAGCACGGATACGCTCATCAAAGCCTTCATAATGACCGCAGATAAAAGCCAACTGTTTTTTGTGTGACAACTGACAAGCCGCTTCCTGATTAAATACGTTACCTTGCGGCGACATGAGAATAATTTCAGTATCCGGATCCTGCAGATTGAGATTGCTGCGCAGAGCAGAAATCACCGGTTCTGGCTGCAGCACCATGCCAGCTCCGCCACCAAAGGGATAATCGTCCACTGCACGATGTTTGTTGGTGGAATATTCCCGAAAGTTAATCACCTCGATATTTAAAATATCTTTGCTGCGCGCTTTTCCCAACAGGCTGCTGCCTAAGGGGCCAGTAAACATTTCAGGAAATAGGGAAAATATTTTTATGTCCATCGTTGCTGCCTCAATCTAACAAGCCATCTGGAATTTCTACATCCATGCGGTTTTTCTCCAGGTCAATACATTTGACTACCGATTTTAGAGCAGGCAAATAAAATACACCGTCTTCATACTGCACTTCATATAAATCGGTGCTGCTATTTTGTAAAACGGCAGTCACTTTGCCACGGCACACATCGTTTTCGTAAACGTCCAACCCTACAATTTCATAAATGAAATAAGAGCCTTTCGGTTTTACAGCATCTTCTGGATTGACGCAAAGATATAGATTTTTCAATCGCTCTGCTTTGTTGCGGTCATCGACACCGGCTAGCGTTAATAAAATATTTCCTTTATGTTCCCGAACAGACTGTACTTCTACTTCTTCGTAGCGGGTGCCCGGAAGCTCCAATAGAGCCTTTTTCAGCTTTTTAAAACGACGATTATCATCGGTAAGCGGTAATAACAATAGTTCCCCTTTGATACCATGGCAATTGACAATTTTTCCGATTCGAATTTTTTTTTCTGTTCCATATCTTATTCCTGCGGATTGATAGCCATAACGATATCATCTTTTAAAATGATTTCGCAGCTTACGTTGGCGGTAAACGGTTCTCCCACTTTTACTTCCTGCAGGAAATTCCCTTCGCCTGTTTCCACGATTTCACCGTCGGGCAAATCTAAAATCGCCTGCAAGCTTGCCATCAATTGCTCTTTATAAGCGACCAATTTTTTTTTTTTCTGCACCAAACTGACGGCGGTAAACTTCCACATTAGGATCGCCCTTTAACGTCAATTTGGTGATAGCCTTCTGCATATTTTCATCGTATACTTTAATATCGTTATCAATTTTATCCACTTCTACCTGCACCTGCTGACCGGCTTTTGCTTATAGCTGTCAGTTACAACCTGTTTGATGACCAATTTTCCCATCATTTGAATTTTATCCATTAGTATTGCCTCCTCAAATTTTTTCAAGATATTCACGTTATTATAATATAAAAACCGACCAATGACAAGTATCATCGCTGATTATCTTGCCAATAGTCGGCTTCATTTCATTCCATAATTTCTACTGTAACTTTTTATTTGCTTTTACAGCAGCCGCTTTGACCACCGTGCGAATTGCTTTGGCAATACGGCCTTGTTTTCCGATTACCTTGCCCATATCTTCCGGGGCCACGGTTAAATGAATGGTAATTTCTTTGCCATTCTCAACCTGCGTCACTTTGACTGCTTCAGGCTGATCAACCAAGGATTTTGCTAAGTGTTCCACTAACGCTAACACGAAAATCCCTCCTTATTTCCACAGGCCAGCCTGTTTTAACAGAGATCTTACTGTATCGGAAGGCTGTGCGCCAGTACCAATCCATTTCTGTGCTTTTTCAGCATCGATTTCAATTGCAGCCGGCTGACGGTTTGGATCGTAAGTACCAATTTCGTCAATAAAACGACCGTCTCTTGGAGAACGGGAGTCCGCTACAACAATACGATAAAATGGAGCTTTTTTAGCGCCCATTCTTTTTAATCTGATTTTTGTTGCCATGATTTTCACCTCCTCTAACTACTTCAAGCTATCATGCGTTTTTTATGATAGAAACGGCAATTTGAGCTTGCCTTTTTACCTTTTTTCCCGGAAGCCATGCCAGCAAACTGCTTCATCAGCATCTGCGACTGTTCAAACTGTTTGAGCAATCGGTTCACATCCTGTACTTTCATGCCAGACCCAGCGGCAATTCGTTTACGGCGGCTGCCGTTAATCATTTTCGGGTTGCGCCGCTCAGCCGGTGTCATAGAAAGAATAATGGCTTTGGTCTGACCTAAATCTTTATCGCTGACCTGCAAATCCTTTAATTTATTTTTACTCATGCCTGGAATCATTTCCATCATGCTGTTGATGTTGCCCATATTTTTTAGCTGATCCATCTGCTCCAGATAGTCTTCCAGCGTAAACTCGGCCTTCATCATTTTTTCTGCATTTCTTCCGCTTTTTCTGGTCGATATTTTCTTGTGCTTTTTCAATCAACGTCAGCACATCGCCCATACCTAAAATGCGGGAAGCCATACGGTCTGGATGGAAAGGCTCTAAAGCATCCAGCTTTTTCTCCCATACCGGCAAACTTGATCGGCTTTCCGGTAATAGTCTTAATGGATAAAGCTGCGCCACCACGGGTATCGCCATCCAATTTGGTAAGCACAACGCCGCTGATATCCAGCAGTTCGTTAAAACTTTCTGCTACGTTAACAGCATCCTGCCCTACCATGGAATCTACCACCAGCAAAATTTCTGTAGGCTGCGCCACTTTTTTTACATTTTTCAATTCTTCCATCAGCACTTCGTCAATATGCAGACGGCCTGCTGTATCTAAGATTACCACATCGTTGCCATGGGATTTGGCATGCTCGATAGCGCCTTTGGCAATATCCACCGGACTGATTTTATCCCCTAACGAAAATACAGGAATTTCTAGTTGTTCCCCTAGTACCTGCAGTTGCTTGATTGCGGCTGGACGGTATACGTCACAGGCTGCCAACAGTGGACGTTTGCCCTGTTTTTTCAACAGACGGCCCAATTTTCCTGTGGTAGTTGTTTTCCCGGAACCTTGCAGACCTACCATCATAATAACGGTTGGCGGCTTGGGGAGAGATGGTCAGCTTGCTTTGTGAGCCACCCAATAGTTCGGTCAGTTCTTCATGTACAATCTTCACAACCTGCTGCCCGGGCGTCAGGCTTTCCATCACTTCTTCCCCGACTGCACGGCTGTTAATTTTATCAATAAACTGTTTTACAACTTTATAGTTTACATCCGCTTCCAAAAGCGCGACCTTTACTTCCCGCATGACAGCCTTTAAATCTTTTTTCGGAAATCTTTCCTTGCCCCTTCATGCGTTTAAAAATGTCCTGCAGCTTATCGCCCAATCCATCAAAAAGCCATAATGGGTGCCTCCCTTCTCTCAACCTCGTTTATGCTTTAACAGGCTCCAGTCCCAGCCGTTCTAATAGCTGCAACATCTCTGCATTGCCAGCAGCTAATACAGACAACTTTTCTAAAATCTCTCTGCGTTCCAACTCTCGCTGTGCCAGATGCAGCTTCGCTTCATACTTTTCCAGCAAATGCTCGGTGCGCTTGATTAAGTCGTGAACTGCCGTGCGGGAAATATTCTGCTCCGCCGCAATTTCACCTAGAGAAAGGTCACACTGATAATACAAATCAAAGACATTCTGCTGTTTTTCTGTCAGTAAACCGCTGTACAAATCATACAACACGGCCAACCTTGTTCGTTCCTCCAGCGTCATGGCCTTTCACCTCATCTGTTAACCTATATTGCTTAACACCTCGACTAGTTTACCGAAAAAGAACAAGGATGTCAAGTATTTTTACTAAACATCCTCAAAAAATTGATAAATGAAATTTATTGTTCTATTTATTATCCTGTTCCAACAAAAGAAAATCTAGGCGCCCATGTACCATCGGGCATCTGCACATCCTCCATAAACATGGCAAAAGGTCTGGCCCAAATGCCATAATCGCCGTATAGTGCCTGATAAATCACCAGTTGTTCTTCCGTTTCACTGTGTCGGGCTATATACAGTACGCGATACAACTTTCCTTTATAGTGGCGGTAGATTCCGCCCAATACCAATTCGCTCATATATAATTCCTTTCCAAATGCGCCTTGCCGCTTACAGAAACGCCCAAAGGACTGCAATCACCAGCCCTGGCAATAGATTAGCTACGCGAATACCTTTATTCCATAGCAAGTTGACACCTACGCAAAAAATCATAATGGAACCAACCAGCGATAAATTGGACAATGCCGCTGCAGTCATAAAGGGTTTTATAAAACGGGCCAAAACGGTGAGCAAGCCTTGAAAAATTGCCACAGGTACAGCCGCGAAAAAGACAGCCTTTGCCCAGAGAAGCAGTCATAATCAAAATAATTAAGAAATCCAAGATGGCCTTGGCAGCCAAAATAGAATAATCGCCTTCCATGCCGTCTTGAATGGCCCCCACCACAGCCATGGCGCCCACGCAAACTGTCAGAGAAGCGGTCACAAAGCCATCCACAAAAGAAGCATCTCCACTGCTGCCCGTTTTGATTTTCAGCCATTGTCCAAACTGTTCCAACCGCAGCTCAATATTCATCCATTCACCTAAAAGGGCACCTATCGCGAAGCTGCCAATCATCATCATGGTGCCGCCGCTGGAAAGCTGGCCGTTGCTGATGGTCAGCATTTCTTGCAGTGCGCCGCCAATTCCGATGAATAACACACAAACGGCAGTAGCAGTCATTAAAATTTCCTGAAACCGTTTTTGCAGCAAATTCCCAAATAGAAGCCCCAAAAGACCACCGGCAATAATACCGCCGCAATTTATCATCGTTCCCAAACCAAGCACAAAGCCACCTTCCTACCTTTTTTCAGTATCTTATGACACAGCCTGTTATTTACAAAAATAACAGCAACCGTTCTGTTACAAATACGACAAAAACAGCGCCTAAGGCTACAATCAGTAAGCCTTTATTTTTTATAGGCCAAAAATACTGCCGCCAGTAAGCCCGCCATAGCCGAAACCATATTGGCAGTGGAATATAAAATCGCTGGCACCGTCATGGCTGCCAAAACCGCATATGGCACGTAGTAAAGAAAAAGAACGAATAAAGGAATTTTTTGAATTTTACGACGCATCAACGTCAACGGCAGCATACGGGGAATATAAGTCACAATAGCCATTACAGCCACCGCCGTCAATACATATCCATAATGATACGTGGTTTCCATCTATCAGGCCTCCTCCCCATCATTTTTACAGGCCACTTCACAGCAGCAAAGCCGCTAGCAAGCACTGCACAGATGATAATTACCCAGCCGCTAGATAATTGATGGAGCAGCGGCAAATAATAAAAAGAAACAGCTAATAACCGCCGCAATGACAATCACCCAAGCCAAAGCCCGTTCTGTGCGCGCTGGTGGAATAATAACTGCTAAAAACATCCGTAGATGGCTATACCCAACGCGCTGCGCACCATATCCGGCAACAGGGAAACTGCGGTAGCGCCAATCAAGGTACCCAAAGCCCAGCCCCAAAAAGGCGCTGTCATTAAACCAATAAAATAAGCGGCAGAAATTTGTCCTTTGGACTGCATACTAACCCCAAAAATCTCATCTGTAACACCAAAGGACATCACGAGCCGTTTTGGAATTGAAAGCTGCGAATCGATCCGCTGCGACAAGGATAAGGACATCAACAAATAGCGAATATTAATGACAAAGGTTGTGATACCAATTTCCAACAGACTGCCACCGTTGATAATTAAAGCTGTGCCAGCAAATTGGCCAGCGGAAGTCAAATTGGTCATCGAAATCAGTACCGCAATCCAAAAGGGCAAACCATGTTCAGTACACATCATACCAAAGGTAAAGGATACGGAGAGATAACTTAAGCAAATGGGTACGCCATTTTGCAAGCCTCTTAGAAATGCGGATTTGGTATCAATAGACAAAACACTTCCTCCTTTTTATAAAAATTCTGTATATAAAACAGCCCACTGCCAATTTGCATAACAGTGAGCCAGGTTTTGTCCCATGCAATATCAAATTGTAAAACTTTCACCAAAGTTTGTCAACAGCCAGCACACAATTACCACGGAAATCAATTTTCAAGGACAGCCCAGAGCTAATTACAGCAAGCATAATTTTAGACACAGCACGTTTAAACGCCATTGGGTTTTTATCATCAAACATAGATTCAAGGGGTCTATATTATCTTTGTTTTTCCAAAAAAAGTTGGTTAATGTTCTTCTGCTCATATCCTTAATATACTATATTTTTTTGATTAAACATTGATTTCCGTGAGGTTCATACGTTGCACCTTGAAGTCGGCACAGTAATCAAGTAAAATATAATAACATGATAATGAAAAATATTTTTTTCTGCTGGTACAAAACTAACCGTTTCTCAACCTTCCATTTGATATACTTCAAGCACAGGTTGCAACACTAAAAAATAATTTAAAAATTTGGAAGGAGTATGTATCTCATGTTTTTCACGAAAAGTAAAAAAAAAATTTTTTTCCCTAGCTTCTGCTATCGCTATCATAGCTGCTTGCGGCGGAACCGCCTTTTGCTTCCCGCAGGATATCTCACAAACTGCCAATGACACCACCTTTGATTTTAGCACCATCCTCCTAGAAGGCAACGTTACTGTGTTGCCTACCAATGCGGTAGGGCTTGCCTGCGTGATGAGCGCTGATGCGGAGGCATCTGACATGGATTTTAGCCGCATTCAGTAACCACCTGTTGGCACCATTGATTCCGCATCTTTTTCTTGTGGTACTGTTGCAGAGGTAAACGAATACTTTTATACAAGCGTAAAGCGGCGGGGAAAACAGAGTAATAGGGGCAGCGTGCAATTGCCCCTATTACTCTCAGTTTATAAAGAGGGAGGAAAACCTTGCGCGATGAGAATTTTATATATTGAAGATGAACAGGAGTTGTCCGATATTGTATGTGCTGGTCTCCGCAAATGCAGCTACTCTGTAGACGCGGTTTACAATGGCGAGGAAGCTTTGGAATTTTACAAGGCCTATGACTATGATGTGATCGTGCTGGATTTGAATCTTCCGGTAATTGATGGCCTGGAAGTTTTGCGTCAGATTCGGCAGAAGGATGATAAAGCAAAAATCCTTATTTTGTCAGCACGAAACGCAGTAGAGGACAGAGTTAAGGGGTTGAATATGGGAGCGAATGACTACTTGACAAAACCTTTTTGATTTTCTGGAGCTAGAGGCGCGCATCAGAACCCTCTGCCGGATTTCTTATGTCCAACTTGCCAATGTTCTCACTTGTAAAGGGCCTTACAATCGATATGGCTGCGAAGTCTGCATCTTATGAGTCGGTTAAGCTTCCACTGACCAAAAAAGGAGTACGCCATTTTAGAATATCTTGTTCTCCATAAAAACCAGACCATAGATGTAAAAGAAATTATAGAACACGCATGGGATAGCGAGGCGGATTTTTTCCCCGATACGTTAAAATATCACATTCATGCAATCAAGAAAAAAATTGGTCGAGATAGGTTGTAAAAGGATTTCATTCGCAATGTTCGAGGCGTTGGATATTTTGTGGGAGATGAGCAATGATGAAAACGAAATCTTTTTGTGTTTTCGCCTTACTTTGATGACTGGTATGATTTTGTTACTATGCTCCGTCGCTTTTACGCTATTGGCCTCCTATAACGCAGGGAAACAACTCACTGCAGTTGCAGAAGTTGTATCAAGTGAAGGGCTTGTTATTGTTCCTGCCCAAATGACCGAAGGGGGTTTTTCTCCCTACAGTACCACCGACAGAAATTCCCACTGTGACAGCAGCAAAGCGCAGTTTTAATTCGGCGGGAATCGTTTCACTGGTGGTAATTTCTATACTGGGAACAGGAGCAGTTTATTTTGTCACAAGACGGGCGCTGAAACCAATTCAGGAACTAAACGAACAAATCACAGTGATTACGGAAAACAATTTGGATGAGCGCGTCAGCGGTGACCAGCGAACAGATGAAGTAGGAACCCTGTGCCGTTCTTTCAATATCATGTTGGAAAGACTGAGCAGATCATTTTCAACGCAAAAGCGTTTTTCTGCCAATGTGGCCCATGAATTGAAAAAACGCCGCTCACCACCATGCAGGCCAGTGTTCAGGTAATGCGGTTGGATCCATCGCCCACGCCCGATGAATATGAAAAAAATGTTGGACACTGTTGAGCGGAACATTAGCCGCTTACGGGCGATTATTGATGATTTAATGCGCCTTTGTGACGAGCAGGAGCAGATTGAAAAAGACAAAATATCTTTGGACACAATTTTTGCAGACATCTTTTCTGAACTCTCCCCTTCTTTAAAGGATAGGCATATTCAATATGAACTAAATTTTAACGAATGCCCTACGGTATGGGGAAATTTAAGTTTACTATACAGAGCGTTTTTCAACTTGGCAGAAAATGCGGTGAAGTATAACCGAGATGGTGGAGCAATCTTGATTTCTTCAAATTGCAAAGATAACATTTGCGAAATTTGCATTAAAGATACTGGAAATGGAATTCCGCAAGAGGAGTTATCTTTTATTTTTGAGCCCTTTTATCGCGTTAATAAATCCCGTTCTCGAAAGACCGGCGGTGCCGGGCTGGGCTTATCTGTTGTAAAGACCATCATAGAGCGTCACGGCTGGAATATCTCTGTAAAAAGTGAAGTCGGCATTGGCACAGAATTTATAATCCAGTTGTATAAATCTTAAGCCAAAAATATTCGTCAAGTTCAACCTGCAAAAGTTAAATGCTGTTCATAAGGAGTTGGCAGACCAAGTAAGATCATTGTTGACGGCAAAGAGATAATAGCGTGCCTGTCTTAAAAAGAGGTGAGCTTTGTTGTGATTGGTAATATAAATGCTGTTCTTCATTATACTGTATGGAAAATAGTCATATTCTGGTTTGGAGTGAAAAGGAAAATGAAGCCTTGCAGTTATGAAAAATTGTAACTGCAAGGCTTCATTTTATGCCAAAAATACTTTAAAAATCACAGAGCATCGGAGAGAAATTTCTATCGTTTTAAGTGATAATCGCTTTTGCCCTTCTATAACCAATTATATGTCTTATATCAGATTTTGGACTGTATACATCTCACTACATTTTTCGCAGCTAACGCCCTTTTATTCCTTAATTAAAACTACATTGGCGCTGTGTACCAGATAAACCTTGCCATTCACTTTTATTTGTAGCTGATCGCCGTCTTTATAATCGGTCCAGCTTTCCACCTTGCCCTGCACCACTTCTCCATTGGGCAGCTTTATGATGGCTGTATCATAGGCGTAGGTCAAATCAATAATCGTTTTATTGTAAAATTCTGAATGAATCAGCAAAGCGGCTCCTGCCAAAATGACTAAAATCACGATTACAATCAAAATTGTGATTCCTTTTTTTCTTCATATTTTCTGCACCTCCTTCGTATTATCAAATCAGATAACCCAAAAACCTGCTTTTCCTATCTTCCAACTCGATTATAGCAGAAAAAAGACCATATTGTGTAGACAAAAGTAAAAACAGACGCTACAAGTCGTAACGTCTGTTTCATAAGGTTTATTTCCGGTGCATAGAGAATTTGAAGGTTTCGTAGTATGGGGTTACATTATCGATAATACCGCGATCATCTGCTCTACTGAATAAAGCAGCTCTATCTCGCCGGCTCTGCATTTCCGGTTTAATACTGCCAGGACCATTTACACAGCCGCCTTCGCAGGCCATTCCTTCGATAAAGTCTTCCGGCAACTTGCCAACCCGCATCATCAGCAACGCTTTTTTTACATTCGGCAGCGCCGTTGCATTGCGCCACTTTCGCATCAATATCAGCATTCATTTCTTTGAAAGCTTGTACCACAGCAGCGGTTACGCCGCCGGAGGAACCAAATTTTTTGCCGTAAATACTACCCTGCTGCAGCACGGCATCGGAGGCTTTCAATTCTATATCTTTCGCCCGCAACATAGCGTCCAATTCTTCAAAGGTCAGAGCATAGTCGGCGTTATCCTGCGTAATGGACTCGATGACCTCGCTCTTTTTCGCAATACACGGCCCGATAAATACGGTAACAGCGCCAGGATGCTTCGCACGAATAAATCGCGCCATAGCCGACATTGGCGATACAGTAGTAGACACGCGATCCTCTAACTGTGGGAAATGCTTTTTCACCATAGTCACAAAAGCCGGACAACAGGACGTCGTCATTTTTTGCCTTCCTGATAGGCTTCCAACCATTCCTTTGCTTCACTTTCCGCAACCATGTCGCCGCCTAAGGCAACTTCATACATATCGGCAAAGCCCAACTGTTTCACTGCTTCTGCCAAATCAGCCATAGAAATATTGCCAAACTGACCTTCCCCAGCCGGCGCAACCATCGCGTAAACAGGCAAGCCCTGATTGATTAAATTAATAACGCTGACCATAAAGGAGCGGTCCATAATCGCACCGAACGGGCAGTTTTTAATGCACTGTCCACAATGGATGCATTTGTTTTCATCCACCACAACGATTTTATTTTCATCCATGGTAATCGCATCCACTGGGCAGCTCCGCTTGCAGGGGCGCATCAAATCGGCAATGGCATTGTATGGACAAGCCTGATAGCATTTGCCGCATTCTTTACACAGTTGCGTATCAATATGAGCTTTATCCCGCTGAATGGTAATGGCATGGAAATTACAAGCCTGCTGACATTTACGGCTCATGCAGCGCTGACAGTTGTCGGTGACAACGAAACGGTTAATGGGACAACCCTCACAGGCCGATTCCACAACCTGTACGATATTGCGATTTTCCTTGTCCTGAATTGGGGAACGGCCTTCTGCTACACGGATACGCTGACGGATGATTTCCCGTTCTTTATAAACACAGCAGCGAAAATTGGCCTGGGGCCCAGGAATAATATCAAATGGAATTTGATCTCTGGCTTCTTCAAATCGCCAGCAAAAAGCATGCTTTGCTACCTGATATAACACCTCATGTTTTACACCGACGATGGTTGCATCTTTATCAAGCATAATAACACTCCTCTTTATACATAAGTGATGGATACCGTTTTGCCAGCCTTTTCAATGGCGTCCTTTAACTGTTCAATCAGCGCTACCCGCAAATTGAAATCAAAGGGAATCATTGGATTTTGATAAGCGGCGTTGATGGTTCTCCCACAAATAATTTAATATCGGTACAATCTTCAATCAATAATTTGGCCAGACGGGCTCCGCCGTCTTTTTTGTCTAAGTCGGCAAAGAAGGCTGCGTCCAAATTGCCTTCATTATATTGTTTCAAAAGCTGCAAGACGCGGTTTAAGGTTACAATCCCTTCTGTTACCAGATCAATTCCCTCCATCGTAGCCATGGGCGGAACATCTACATCATAATATTCCAGAGATACCTCTAACGGCCGGTTCAACACCCGGGATACAATATTGGCACTGGTACCGCCGCAAATTACCGAGGTACCGTCTAATGCCATAAATTCTTTGACAATGCGTTCATCGTCCTCCTGATTTACCGGAGGGCCCGTGAAAATTTTCACCAATTTTTGTCAATGACGCGCACTGCTGCTACTGTGGTATCGTCACCTGGTTTTTGTTCATACAATTCTTTACAATAATCTGTTAAACCCGCTGTCACACGGGACGGCGTTTCATTGCCCGAATAGTGCTGCGCCACAAATTGTGAAGCGCCGTCCAAGCCCCAACCAAAATCACAAAAGCGACCAACGCCGGCATGGGTGACCCCATCGCTCATCAGCACAAACAAATCGCCGGCCTGGGCATAAATCCGGCACTCCTTCACCTTTTTACCTGCGACCTCGCAGTCATAAAAAGGTAACTCCAACAGCTTCCCATCCCGCATAAAAATGCAGCCAGGACTGTCAAAGTCCACAATATAGGTTTCACCGCTGTCATAGATTTGCAAAATGGTAAAGGTGGAATATGCCACTTGCCGAATTTGACAGATTGGCAGCGTTTTTGCGATTGTTTCTACACATTCATCCAGGGAAGAGCCATTATAAAGCATGGTTCCCAAAATTTTAGCAGTTAAGGTGGACAAAATGTTGGCCTTCACGCCACTGCCCATCCCATCGGCTAAAATTAAAATGGTAGAATTATCAGTTTTTAAAAGCTCAATGTGGTCGCCACACAATTCTTCATTGCGTTTATTCAGGCTCTTATAGGATACATCTACCTTTAGTTTCATATCACTTCTGCTCCAGTTCTTCCTGGTCGGAGAGAATCATATTGCGCAGCTTCGTCAGACTGACTTTGGTTTCTGCGGTGGTTTCTCCCAACAGACTGGCAATCTGCTGCGCCACCATCATTTGCTTATCAATCACATTCTGTGCCATTTCCACTGTTTCCAGCTTCAAAGTATACTGTTGCTGTTTTTTGACTTCTTCGGCGGTAATATTCTGGAACAGGCCCATCACACTGTCCTGTTCTTCCATATAAATAATATCCTGCAGCATATAAAGCTGGTACTGCGGATAATACACTTTTTTGCCGTAAATATTCTTATGACTCTGGTATACTTCTCGAAAATCATCATCCGGAATTACACCGCTCAACGGCGTATGACTTACTTCGGCGCGGCTTTTGCCAAAGCACACCTCAGCAGCAGTAGAAAATTCTACCAGACGCATATTGGCATCGACGGCAAGGATGGCATCCGGCGCTTTATCCATAATGGTTTTTGCCATAGAACGAGCCTGTTCTTGCATATAAGGCATACACATGTTCAGTTCCGCTTTGCCCTGGTATACAGCAATCGCCTTGGCACGGCAAGACGGATAGCCGCAAGCCGTACAGTTTAATTCATCTTTCTTGCTGTACTTGCCAATCTTTCTTAAGATGTCACGAATTTCTTCTTCGGTCGGAATGGGCAACGCGATGGAACGGTCATGGAATTCTCTGTCAAAGTAGCCTTGCGACTTTTCAGGAAAATCTTTCGGTTGTTCTTTTTCTCCAGACACAATGTCTTCTACCAGCAACTTTTTCCGAAAGCGGGAATATTTACGATGGGCAATGGCCGGACCTTCAATGCAACTACCGCGGCAAACGCTCATTTCAATCACACAATGCTCCAATTCCCCCTGCTCCATGCTTTCCAACAGCGCAATACAGTCTTCCAAGCCATGAACAGTGATGGTTTTATAATCATGCTTCCCTTCTGTAGCCGCTTCAACAGCAGACAAAATGCCACCGCTGATAGGATACAGCCGGTTCACCTTCGGATTACGGTTATCCATGCGGGACGGCTCACTTGCTGCAAATCAATGCCCGCTTCTTTTAACCAATCCTCCAACTCCACAAAATCTATTACGGCATCCACATAACCGCTGGTGCGGCTATCAATTTCCGCTTCCCGTTTTTGGCGATGCAAGGCCCAATAAAGACCACGCGCATATTATTTCCCAATTCTTCATGCAACATTTTACCATGCGCAATCATGGGCGATACTACCGGTGCCAAATACTGTGCCAGCTCCGGATGATGCAGCTCTACCAGCTCATTAGCGCTTGGACAGCAAGTCGTAATAATATTCTTCATATTGCCTTTTTGAATCAAACGGGCATACTCATTGGTGACATAAGCGGCTGCCTCGGCCGTTTCCCGCACCTGCGTAAACCCCAGCTTTTTCAGCGCAGTTACCACCTGACCCGGGTGGGCATGGTCCAATGCCACCATATAAGACGGCGCCAAAGATGCAATAACATGCTCATGATTTTGAATGAAGTATTTCACCTTATCCAAATCGCTGAGAAACTTTTTTTCGCACTCTGCGGACAGACTTCCATGCAACGACCGCAAAGAATGCAGCGGTCATCCAGGATTCGCGCCTGACCATTTTTCACCTCGATGGCTTTTTACGGCACAACTGCGCACACATTTATAGCAGTTTTTACATTGGGCTGCTTCAAATCCAATTACCTTCATGCTTCCAGTCTCCGCAAAATTTCATCTTGGAAAAACTGTTCTGTATTTTCCGGCTTCAAATAGAATAGATCGTCGTTCAACTTAATGCTAACGCCTTCCACGCTGCATTTCCCCATGCAAAAGCGCCCTTCAGATGAATTTGCTCCTTCAAGCCCTTTTTCCTCAATGATTGATTCCAATTTGGCCACAATCTCTCTAGCGCCCTTCAAATGACAGGAACTACCAATGCAAATGGTGATTTCCATAACGATATCCTCCTTTAAATGTTTATCTTATTGTGAAATATTTCTCTATAAATAATATAGTATAATAACATAAAAAAAAGTCCATGCCTAAATTGCAAAAAAAGATATGCGAATATATAAAATTCCACATATCTTTTCAATTTTCTTCACAATTTTACAAGCAACTAGGCGCTTCTCTCATTAAGACCATGGCAATGCACCATATTTTTTGATTCAAATGATCCCGCACGTCCATGACCCGTTGGATAAACCCTTTTTCTACCGCGCTGAACCGATATCCCTGCGGACTAATCAGCACATCCCGAAAAGGCCGGCCAGCCATTTCACTGCAGCCTATCTGTACCAGTTGATAACGCTCCAACAAAGCATCCGGCACCGGCGACACCCACATAAAACTATTGGGAACGCTCTGCAATAAATCAAACTGACTGCCCCGCTCATATACATAAATCTTTTTTTTCTGATTTGGCACCGTTAAAATCTGCTCCTGCTCATCTACCGGAAGAAAAGGCACATCCCAATCGCCGTGAATGACCTCCGTCAGCGAAACCAAATCCTGCAACTGAATTTTTTGCTCTTTTGCTAACGGACTGCGCACTGACATTAACGCTTGATATTCAAACTCCCATAAAAAGCTGCGCCTGCAGCCGCTTCTCCTGCAGCATTTTTTGAAAATAAGTTTCATAGGCAGACTGATAGCGGATAATCCCCATAGAATATCCTTTACGGCTGATATTCTGAATCGCCTCCATAGAATTTGTTTCCATAAAATTCAGCTCAAATTCACCGCTATTGCTCAAGCTGTTGGCAAAATCGGCAAATGCATAGGTAATATAGCTGGCCCGTGGCACAGAAACAGAAAAGGCGATTTTGCGTTTTTCCTCCGATTTATAGCGGTCTTCCAGTTCTTCTAACTGCTGCAAAATCCATCTGGCTGAATCCAGAAATTCCTGCCCCTGCGCAGTAGGAATAACACCGGTAGAGGTGCGCTGAAAAATTGTAATATTTAATGAATTTTCCAACTCCTTGATGGCCTTGCTCAAATTAGGCTGATTCATATAAAGCTGCTCTGCAGCGCCAGTGATAGAACCGCAGCGAGCCACCGTTACAGCATACTTCATATATAAAATATTCAAAGGGCCTCCTCCTTTTGCATCTGCTTGCTTTCTAATGAACGCTATTCTAAAAACTTCTCTTGTAGATTTTATTTTTTATTATACCATATTCTTACCCGCCACAGCACATTTTTTTTTTACTGCATAACCTATCGCCTTCGTCTTTCCGAATAAAGCCCGCATAAAAAACTTTACAGAAAAAGTTTACACCTATCTTGTCAGAATAAACATACAGTGTTATACTGGGGATTATCGTGCAGATTTCCAAAAAACAATTATCTGCAAAATGAAAAATAAAGAGGGATTACTATGACACAAAGCAAGCTAATAGAAGAAATTCAACAATTAAAGCAGGAAAAGAACGCTGTTATCCTGGCCCATTATTATTTGGAAGATGACGTGTAGTCCATTGCCGATTATATCGGCGATTCCTACTATCTTAGCGAAATTGCCACAAAAGTTCCACAGCAGGTAATTGTGTTCTGTGGCGTTTCTTTTATGGGAGAAAGTGCAAAAAATTCTAAATCCAGAAAAGACCGTGCTGCTGCCGGACCCAACAGCCGACTGTCCCATGGCCCATATGGTTACCGCCGAAAAAATATTAGAAATGCGCGCCCGGTATCAAGATGATTTAGCCGTTGTTTGCTACATCAATTCTACTGCCCAACTGAAACAATACGCCGATGTTTGCGTTACTTCTGCCAACGCTATGAAAATTGTGCGCAACTTGCCGCAAAGCTATATCTATTTTATTCCCCGACGAAAATCTGGGCCGGTTTATCGCCAAACAAGTACCGGAAAAACACTTTATCTTCAACGACGGTTATTGTCCAGTCCATGTGCAAATCACCGGCCCGCTGGTGCAAAAAAGCCAAAGCACAGCATCCAGATGCCTTAGTGCTGGCCCATCCTGAATGTACGCCGGAAGTATTGGAGCAAGCTGACTACATTGGCAGCACCTCCGGTATTATCAAACAGGTAACAGAAAGTGCGGCACAACAATTCATTATCGCTACCGAAATTGGGGTACTCTATCAAATTCGCCAAAGTGTCCAGAAAAGCAATGCTTCCCTGTTTTTCCTGAACAAATTTGTCCTGATATGCGCAAAGTCACATTGGAAAAAGTAGCCGCTGTTTTGCGTACCTTCGACAATCAGGTAACGCTGGAGCCTGAACTGGCACAAAAAGCCATGTTGCCGCTGCAAAATATGCTGGAACTGGCCAGAAAGGACTGACATCATGGCAACTGCGTCTTTACAAACCGATGTCCTGATTGCAGGCAGCGGCGCCGCCGGTCTTTTCGCCGCTTTACAATTACCAAGAGAACGTTCCATTTTGCTCATTACTAAGGATGCTGCCGAAAATAGCGATTCCTTTTTAGCGCAAGGCGGTATCTGCGTACTGCGGACAGTCAGGATTACGCCAGCTATTACGACGATACGCTGAAAGCAGGACATTATGAAAACAATCCTGCTTCGGTACACACCATGATTGCCGCATCCCGGATGATTATCAACCAGTTGCTGGCCTATGGCGTGCCATTTGAACAGGAAAACGGACAGCTTTGCTATACCAGAGAAGGGCCCATTCGGCACCCCGCATTGTTTTTTATCAAGACCAAACTGGAAAAGCCATCACCAGTTGCCTTTTGCAAGAAGCACAGAAACGGCCCAATATCACCATTCTGGAACATACAATGCTGTTGGATTTGCTTTGCGCCAATCATTGCTGCTATGGTGCCGTCAGAGGCAATCAGAGCGGCACAATCCAAACAGTCACAGCCAGTCACACATTGCTGGCAACCGGCGGCATCGGCTGCCTTTACAGCCACTCCACCAACTTCGCCCATTTGACAGGCGATAGTCTGGCCATTGCATTGAAACATCAGATTGCGCTGCAAAACCTAGATTATATTCAAATTCATCCCACTACGCTCTATTCTGCAAAGCCAGGCCGCCGTTTTTAATCTCGGAATCGGTGCGCGGCGAAGGCGCCGTATTGTTCAATGCCCAAGGAGAAAGGTTCACAGATGAACTGCCGCCTCGCGATGTAGTGGCCAAAGCCATTTTAAAACAGCTGGACCTGGATCAGAAGCCTTATGTATGGCTATCATTGCAGGCAATCCATACAGATACCATTCTGCACCATTTTCCCAACATCTACACCCGTTGCCTGCAAGAAGGCTACGATATTACAAAAGAACCGGTTCCTGTGGTTCCCGCCCAGCATTATTTTATGGGCGGCATTCAAATCGATTTGAAGGCCGCACCTCCATGCAGCACCTTTTATGCAGCGGGAGAAACTGCCTGCAATGGCGTACATGGCGCTAACCGGCTGGCCAGCAACTCCTTACTGGAAAGTTTGGTTTTCGCCCAACGAGCCGCTTATGATATGGAAGCCCATCAGGCAGACGCCGCCCATTTCCAAGAAGCTGAAAAATTAGCTGCACAAATTGATTTGGGCTGTTATCAAGATATCCGGCAATTGCAACAAGCTTACCAGCGACAAGTACAGGAAGCCATTCAAACCGAGAAAGGAAGACGTCAACATGCGTGACCCTATTACACAACTTTTAAACCAGGACCCACTGATTCTACAGGCTTTGCGAGAAGATATTTCCAGCGAAGATGTAACCACCAATGCTATTTTACCTACATCCCGTCCGGGGCAGGCCGATTTAATCTGTAAACAGGATGGTGTCGTTGCCGGATTACCGGTCTTTGCCCGCACCTTTCATTTATTGGATGCCAATATGAAAATCACGTTTTTCTGCCAAGACGGAGATTATGTCCAAAAAGGACAAAAAGCTAGCACTCTGGAGGGCGATATGCGCGTTTTGCTCACCGGCGAACGCACCGCGCTCAACTATTTACAGCGTATGAGCGGTATTGCCACCTCATACCAGAAAAACAGCGGCCTTATTGGAAGGAACCAACGTAAAACTATTGATACTCGCAAAACCACACCTAACATGCGTATTTTTGAAAAATATGCGGTGCGTGTCGGCGGTGGATATAATCATCGTTACAATTTGTCCGATGGAATTCTCATCAAGGATAACCATATCGAAAGCCGCCGGCGGTGTGAAAGAAGCTATCACATTAGCCAAACACTACGCGCCTTTTTGTGCGGAAAATCGAAGTGGAGGTAGAAACACTGGACATGGTCCAAGAAGCACTGGAAGCAGGCGCCGACATTATCATGCTGGATAACATGACTTTGGAACAGATGCAGCAAGCTGTACAACTCGTTGCCGGTCGCGCACAGACGGAATGCTCTGGTAATGTGACCAAAGAAAATATTGCAGCTTTAGCCGCAGCCGGTGTAGATTACATTTCTAGCGGCGCGTTAACCCATTCCGCTCCCATTTTGGATTTATCCTTAAAAAAATCTGCATGCGCTATAAGCTGGCTTGCTCCAAACCTTGTTAATATGCTACAATAGAGCCAAAAGAACCTGTTAGCAAAGGAGCGAACCATTATGACAGCAGAAAACCGCCGTGAAACTATTATCGGTGCCTTGAAAACCGCGGGCGTTCCCGTATCTGGCACCGAATTAGCCCAGCAATGTCAGGTCAGCCGGCAAATTATTGTGCAGGATATTTCCTGGCTGCGAGCCGCAGGATACCAGATTTTATCCACCACCAAGGGCTATTTATTGCAAAACAGTCCCGCTCACCCGCACAGTCCGGGTGCAGCACACCGACGAGCAAATTGAAGATGAGCTGAACACCATTGTCGATTTAGGCGGCACTGTATTAGACGTATCGGTTCATCACGATATTTACGGTGATTTGAAAGCGCCGCTTTATGTATCGTCTCGCCGTCAAGTGCAGGAATTTTTGCAATCCTTGCAAGACAGGCAGGCCAATCCCTTTAAAAAATCTCACCGCCGATATCCATTGTCACACAATTGAAGCCGATTCGGAACAGGTGTTAAATCTTATCGAACAGGCGCTGCAAAAAAAAGGCTATTTGCTGTAAGACCAACAATGCCATCGCATATGTTCCATATTCGGTGCCCTGCAGAGAGCCCATCGTTAGCATTCCATGCAACAACAATTGCTTAAAAAATGTTGCAGACATAGATTGCTCACATATAAAAAAGAGCCTGCCATTCCTCTTATAAATGACAGGCTCTTTTTTATATATCAAGTTTAAAATATCACTGCTACTTCATCCGCTCTTCTTCTAAAGAAGCATCATAAAACCGATAACCGTTCTTTCCGTTCTGTTTTACATAATATAAGGCCTTATCCGCTTTTTGATATAACTCTACAAAACTGTTGCCTTGTTGCGGTGCCATTGCAATCCCAATTGATACCGAAGTTGTCATATACCCCTGCGGCTCCAGCAAGGTTTCCCATAAGGTCTTGATATATAATTCTGCTTTGCGCTGCACCACTGCAGCATCATTCAAGTCTTTTAAAAAATACAGCAAACTCATCGCCGCCGAAACGGCACACAATATCCTCTTCCCGGCTCAGCTGCTGCAAAATAGCGCCAAACTGGATTAAAGCCGGTCGCCGGCCAAATGCCCATAGGTATCATTGACCGCCTTAAAATCATCTAAGTCCAGCATCATGAAAGTCCCCACATGACGGCGGGTACGCAAAAAAGGCATTCACTTGGCTTTCCACATAGCCCCGATTCCACAATCCGGTTAGCGCATCTTTATGGGAAATATCCTTAATTTCTTCCGTATATTCCATAAACAACCGCTGCAAAAGCGCATTGCTTTCCTCTGCCAGTGAGGAAATTGTAAAATCCTCCATCCGTTTGATTTCTGCGGTTCGTAATTTTCCTCCATGAGCTCTAATACAATATCTACCAATTGAGAATCAAACTGGACGCCCCTGTCCCTTTTTCCAGCTCCTGTCGGATTTCCTCCTTGCTCAAACGGTTGCGGTAGGACCTGTCGGTATTCATGGCATCATAGGCATCTGCAATATTAATAATCCGCGCATCAAAGGGAATTTCTTCTCCTCTGAGACCAGCCGAATAGCCGCTGCCATCTATCCACTCATGATGATAGCCTGCCACCAGAGAAGCATGGGGGGAATACGGGTCAAATCTTCCAGCAAATTTTTTCCCTACAATCGTATGTTGCTTTACCAAAGAATACTCCGAATCAGTCAATTGGCCAGCCTTCGTGAACACTGTGTCTGGAATGCCGATTTTTTCCAATATCATGCAGCATCCCCATACAGTAAAGATCCTTAATTTCTTTCTCCGATTTGTGCAGCTTTTCTGCAATCGCGCAAGCATACTCCGCTACCCGCATAGAATGCCCCTTTAGATAGCGATCCTTGGAATCCACCAAATTGGCAATGGCCGATAGAGTTTGCATAGAAAGCCGTTCAATTTCATTTTCTTTATTTACGACCTCCTGCCGTAATGCCCGATATTGCCGGTAAGCATCTACAGCCCGCATCAAACGCCATAGCAAAACATCATCATCAAAAGGCGCCGCCACATAATCAATGGCACCGCCTTTCAAGGCCATCGCTTCCAGAGAAGCATCTCCGGTAAAATCTAAAATACATACAGGAATTTCTCCGCTAATTGTCCATTCCTTTAATTTTGTTAGTAAATCAATCGCTGTTTGCTCTGTCTGGCCCGCGCACAATAAAATCAAATCCGGCATCAATTCCAGCACTTTTTCCTCTGTCAGTACTTGTTCTTCTATAGATACAAAGTGAAATTGCTCTAACAAATTCGCGCCAAACGATGTCCCTTGCCCAACCAGCAAAATAACGCCTTTATTCTCCATGGGCCCTCCCTCTCAGCCTTCCAGCCAGAAGTTCTTCCTAGTTATCTTTTCCAAAAATATCAAAAATTTTGAGAAAAAATAACTATCTTAATTTATTATAAAGAATTTTTTTCCATTTGGCAAGTATCTTCTGCATGTTCTCCATGGCTGCAGCATAAAAAAGTTTCAACATTTACCTTGATACAACTGCCCCAACTGCGACAACCTAATAATATCACTACAGAAAAAAAGAGAAGTTTTTTACACTCTGGAAATCATCTTTCTGAGAAGGGGAAGGAGATGGGGGTTCCTGCTTCGAAGTATAGAGTGTGGTGTAGCGATGTAGGGTATGCTGCCTTATTACAATCTTTCTTTTACCAATTACTTTTTATTTAAACAGTTTTCCGCCAAAACCCAACATACCCTACACCGCCCTATTGGTTGAGCTAAAATACCCAGCACCAAACCCAGCATCAACCCTACATCGGTCTACACCGCTTTTGCGATTTTTAAAAGCGGCTGTTGTCTTCTACCATGGTAATAAGTTTTCGCTCACTCAATAAGCAATCTGGATACTGTGACCGTCCACGGCCACGCCATCGCCCCGCTTAAAAGAGATCTTCTGCTCTGCAGCAAACCCGATTATCTCGCCATTTTTTAAAGTTATGTCCGTTTCCAGCATATAATAGGCCATATCAAACAAAAACGTCCGCACTTCCTCCAGTGTGTGCTGGCTGCCCAGCACCTCCAATTCATCCTTACCGAAAGCGTCCATCCCGATGGTATAGCCGTTGCTGCCATGCTCATTCTGGTATACGCCAAAATGAAGCCAATTTAACAGCGGCAGCTCGCCCCGTTCCATAGCTGCGGCTCCATTCCGATAAAATTCCGGCTCCAGCACTGTGCCTGAGGTATACACACCGATGGCATTTTCAGCCTCCAAACAGGAAGTAATCACTTTCACATAAGTTTTGCCTGCTTCCACCGGCGCCATGTCCCGCGGCAACACAGCAATCATCAAATGGGCCACATGCCGTTTGGTAACATCCACTGCCTCTGGCCAAAAATAATTGCTGGCAGCGTAACGCTCGGCCTCGCCGTCAGGCACCGGAGACGGCTCAAAGCTGACGGCAACCATAGCGCCTGGTATATCAAATACCAGATTGCCATCCTGCATTTCCGGTTCTGTCAGAATATCCACTGTTTCTTCCGCCAGCAATTGTTCCAGCCAGTCCCCCCTCTTGACCGCCTTCAATGGTAATTTCCGCTTGCTCCGCCACTTCCGGCACCATGCCCCAACGTTGCTTTAACCGCGCAGCCAAACGATGCAGGTCATAGGTTGCCCTATCCAACAGAACAAATCCACAAAAGCTGCCAGTATAATTCCGCTGCTCTGCTGCACTATGTTCTTCCGTCAGCACTGCCATTGGGTCACACTCTAATTTCATTTTATTAATACCCCCTCATTCCCCGATACGCGGGAAATCCTATTATTACACATGGTAGCATACTGGAAATCGGATTGCAACCAAACACTTCTAATAGCAGTGCCACACCATTTACCTATTCTACTTCTACAAAAATAGACCTGTACCATACAATTCGTTCTGTTTGTATGGTACAGGTCTCCCGAACCTCTCATATTGTAAGATAGTTGCTTATTGATACAGCTGCTCGGCAATTTCCAGCAAAGCCTGTTGCTCTGCTGCTGTTACTGTCACATCCGCAGGCAGTATGATTAAATATTCCCCCTGCTGAACATAGCCGCGGCCAGTTAGCTCCTGATAAAACCTGCCGTCAGCCATAGCCCGATTGCGATACAATTGCACCTTACGCTGCAGCACCGGCACATTATTTCGATAGCGTTTTTGTCGTGCCGGCAATCCCGGCTTGATAGTTTTTCCCTTGATAACCAATATCCATTGCTTTCGTAGTGTTATTCATCTGAACCCCAGACGCACCTAACGCGACAGCCGTATCATACAACGAGGTATAGATATTGCCCTGGCTATCAGCAGCAATGGACGATAACAGCGTGTCGCCGCTAAGATACAGCCAGTACGACCGTTATGATAATACACTGCGCTGCCTCGTTTAGCAAAAAAGCTTTTTGCGCAATCTGTTGTATCCGTTGAGATTGATTGACCAAAGCCTGCGAAAAAATCTCCCAACGTAGAAATTGCGCCAAAATGTAACGGCACTGCGGCGCTAACAGCAACACACAGCTTTGATCCTTCCAAAGCAAATAGTTTTTGTAGCCACCTGCTGATGATCACCGTTATACAAACGGGCTGTCAGTGTATATTGACCAGTAGCAATCTGGGAGAGATCTGCCTTTAAAACCTGGTTAAGATTGCCCTGTACCAATAGCTGTTCGCCAATATAATAAGCCACACTGCCTTTCTGGTTCGGCGTGCGCATATTCAGCTGCAATTGCCCCTGCTGCAGCTCAATTGATAACTGCTGGTTATTGTTGCTGCTGCGGGCCAAATAATATTGCCAGCTAGGATAGGTGACTTCCTCAGGCAGCAAAGAATCGGTATAAATACCATACGCACCAGCATTAATCGCTGTCACCGTTTGCTGCAGACTATTGACCGTATGCATATAAACGGCAATGCCATAGCTTTGCAAGGTCTTTGCCAATCCACTGGAAGCCAGCTCTACCGGCATGGTAACCGCATAAATTTGATGTTCTTGCACAAATTTGGCAATGCGAGCTCCATTACGCTCATTGGTCATTTTATACAAGGTCAAAATAATTTTTATCATACCCTAAGGCTTTCACCGCATCGTATTCTTCGTACTGATAAATCTGCGGAATGACTTGCGCCACAATCTGAGGATAATTTTTTTGAATATAGGTCAAAATAGCAAGATTATCTTCTTTGGTATCGGTAATCACGGACACCTGCGGATGCTGCTGCAAAATCTCAGCCAGCCTATCCATATCCAACGGCGTATATTTGTTCATCACCCGACACTGTTGATACTGCGCAAAGGGAGACCGCTTTATTCTGCCCCAAACCTAAATAATAGCTGGCAGAGCTCTCCCAATCATGAATCATGGCAATCTGACCATCGGTCGTAAAGGCCATGTCCACTTCTATGTACTGAAATCCATTGGCAATGGTCTGCTCGAAAGCTTCCTGTGAATTGGTCACGGCATCGCCCTGAATGGCTCCGCAACCATGGGCAATCGCCCTGGGATATCCTGCCGCCTGCGCCGGCTGACTCAGCAGCAGCCAACAAAGCCAACTAACCAGCAACCCTCCGATTAGCAAAAAAAAATAACTCTTTTCGTCTGCAATTCCATGTTGTTCATTGTTTCTTCTGTCCTTCTCCCACTGATGATTTTTTTGGTCTTTCGACTTTTTGTATGTCTCAGTCTAACAGTTTCAGATATAGAAATCAACCCTTCGCAAAAAGATTTTCCATACTTTTTTCCATACTAATTGAACGAAGCAACTAAGCAAAAATTTTTTCTAAAAATTACAAAAGGCTTGCTGCAACACCCAGAAACCGCACAAGCGCCTGTTTGAACCACTGTGCTTTTTTTCCGCCGTAAAATCCTGTGCATTATGGGTAAATCTTTGACGGTTCACAGACTCGGCTTCTGGACAGATTATAAACGGGCACGACAAAAAGGAAGGTTGGAGCTGTCAGTGAGGTGACAGTTTTGAAAAAAAAGATGGAAAACCGTGCTCTGTTCTCTCTTAATTGCCGGCGCAAGCTGTGGATTATATGCTGCGCAGCAAAAACCGGCAGATGAAGCCGCTGCCCTGTCCTTTCCCTATTCGCCTGCATTATTAGAACAACTCAGTCCCAAACTCAGTATGCGGCTTTTAGAGCTGGTACCCAGCCAGAAACCGATGCAGAACGCTATCCGGAAAAACTGCTTTATCCGGGCGGGCAAGCCATCGGCATTTTATTGCGCACCGACGGGATTTTAGTGGTCGGACAATCCCCAATCACAGTCGACAATCAGCAGGTAAATCCCGCTGAAGAAGCCGGCATCCAAGCTGGCGATGTCATCACCCAGGTAAATGGCGCTACCGTAACCCACGATGATCAATTGGCTTTACTGGTCAATCAGTTGGGAGAACAAAATCAGCCTGTTGTTCTGCAAATTGAACGGCAAAACCGGCAGCTAACCAAAGAAATCACTCCGGTTTACTGTGCCGACACCAAAGCTACCGCATCGGTCTTTTGATTCGGGATAACGCCGGCGGTGTAGGCACTTTAACCTTTGTGGACCCTCAAACCATGGAATACGGCGCATTGGGGCACATGATTTCCAACAACGAAACGCAGAGCAAAATCAATATTCTCAAAAGGCAAGCTGGTTGCAGCCGACATTCAAGGCATCAAAAAAGGCATTGACGGTTATCCCGGTGAAAAAAATTGGCCGGTTTGTCAGCAATCAATCCTTGGGCTCCATTGAAAAAAATACAGCCGCTGGTATTTTCGGCGTATTGACCGACGAACAGGTATTAACAGAAAGCCCTTACCAACAGGCGCTACCCCACTGCTGCACCGTCAGAAATTGTACTGGGACCAGCACAAATCCTGACCGCCATTGATGGCAACAAAGTAGAAACTTTTACTGTAGAAATTGAAAAAATCATGCCTACACACAAAGATGGCAAAGGTTTAGTCATTCGCGTGACCGACCCGGTGCTGTTAGAAAAAACAGGTGGAATTGTCCAGGGCATGAGCGGCTCGCCGATTATTCAAAACGGCAAGATAATCGGTGCAGTTACCCACGTGTTTATCAATGACCCTACACGAGGCTATGGCATCTTAATTCACGATATGCTGCAACAAACCAGTATTCTAGAAGAAACTGACACAACCCAACAGGCAGCAGCCTAGCCAAGAGAGCAGGATGTCCCGTACATCCTGCTTTTTTCAGATAATTTTTATCCTGAAACTGAAACGCACAAGCAACAGCAGTCAATCATTTCAACTTTATTTTCTGCATTTTTTCTAAAAAAATTCTGCAATTTCCAGTCACATTTTCAGTCATATTTTATAAAACGATACAAAATGCTTTTCCCCTTTTTGTTATTTCTTTTTTGTCCGAAAGGAACCATGTTGGTTCTTCTACCTTTTTTGCATAAAAAGATACAAAATAATCTTATTTTTCTGTAATAAAAATATTTTGTCCGTTTCATTACCATTCTGCCGGCTGCCGTTCATTGTCTTTTCCGGCAGATTGTGCGATAATGGGAAAGCAATCTATATTTTTGAGGGGATTTTCATGGATCGTCAATTTGCAATTTTTATGGTCATTGCGCTTTACATGGTAATCATGATTGGTATCGGATTTTACTATGCGCGGCGCAATACGTCCGTGTCCGACTATGTACTTGGCGGACGCAGCCTGAACCCATGGGTGACCGCGCTTAGCGCTCAGGCTTCTGACATGAGCGGCTGGCTCTTGACCGGCTTGCCTGGTTTGGCTTACCTATCTCTGTCCGGCTTTAAGGAAGCTTCTTGGACAGCTATCGGTTTAGCCATCGGTACTTTTTTTAAACTGGGTTTTGGTGGCGCGTCGCCTGCGCAGCTTCACGGAAGTTTCACAAAACTCTTTAACGCTGCCCGATTATTTACAAAATCGTTTTCGGGACCATTCTTCTATTTTGAAAACTGCTACCGCAGTTGCCAGCATCATTTTTTTTTTAATTTATACATCTTCTATGTTTGTGGCTGGCGCCAAACTGTTCTCGACCATTTTTCCCATCAGCTATACCCAAGGGTTACTGGTAGGCAGCTTAATCATCATTTCTTATACATTCTTAGGCGGTTTTCTGGCTGTATGTACCACCGATACCGTACAAGGCATGCTGATGTTCTTTGCCTTAGTGTTTGTTCCCTTAGCGGCAATTTCTTATGTCGGCGGTTTTGGACAAACATTTTCCCAGATTGACCCTGCCACTTGGCAGCTATTTCCCAACGGTGACGGCAGTGTTACCGCTTTGCTGATTGCTTCTTCATTAGCTTGGGGGCTTGGCTATTTTGGACAACCCCATATTCTGGTGCGGTTTATGGCCGTTGCCAAGCCAAAAGATATCAAACCGGCTACCATCGTTGCGATGGTATGGGTAATCATCACGCTGACTGCTGCCGTATTAATTGGTCCATTAGGCCATTTATATCTGGCGGAACCGTTGGCCGATGGACAACACGAAACCATTTTTATGGTTTTAATCAACCAAATGTTTAATCCGATTTTAACCGGTGTATTTTTATCTGCTATTTTGGCGGCTATTATGTCTACCGCAGCTTCTCAATTATTGGTAGCGTCCTCCGCCTTATCCAACGATATTTACCAAAGGGCTGTTCCGCAAGCATGCCAGTGAAAAAGAAACCATGTTAGTCAGCCGTGGAGCCGTATTGCTGATTGCCGGCATTGCGCTGGCGATGGGAATGGACGAACAGCTCTATTTTCGGCATTGTAAGCTACGCTTGGGCTGGCTTAGGCGCATCCTTCGGTCCTGCCGTGTTTATGTCGCCGTATTGGAAACGGATGACCCGTAACGGTGCCATTGCCGGCGTTATTGTAGGGGCCGTCAGCACGATTTTATTCAATTATCTGAAAACCCATGTAGGCGGCATTTTCAGCGTATACGAATTATTGCCGGCCTTTATTCTGGCCATTGTTGCCATTGTTGTTTTCTCTTTGCTGGACAAAGAACCGTCGCAGGATATGCAGGAAGAATTTGACCGGGCTGTTGCCCACGCCAAGGAAAATTAATTGACTGTTTTTCAGCGGAAACAAAAAAGAAGGACTGTTCCCTAACATGACAACATTGAGAGGAACAATCCTTCTTTTTTGTGACCATTAACTTCCCAACTCCACCTCAATTGCTCCGATAACAAGTTCGCCTGTGACAAGCCTGTCCCACGAGAAAGTTTATCCAAGGTTTCAAGGAAGAATGCACCTCGGCCCGCTCAATCTTTCCGTATCCCCGCGTACTCAATTCGGCTCTGGCTGCCAACTCTTCCTGCGATAATTTATGCTTTGCGCGGTATTGCTTCAAGTTGGCAGATAAAATTTTTTTGGAATCCACGTGTATCACCCTCCAAGATTATTGTAAAAAAAATTCAGCGATACATCGAGGAACAAAAGTGCCGTTCTGCCGTTATTTTGGACATGAAATCCACTATTTTTTCCAATCCCTGCATAAAAGCCTTTTCAGACAAGTCCACGGGCAAGCGCAACATGTTTATAAATCTGTAAGCTCTTGAATTAAACCACAAGCTTTATAGCGCTGTAACGGATAATATTCCACCGGAACCTCTTTTTCCTCAGCCAAACGCAAAATATGCCGCAGCATAGGGCTGTCCTTTTCCTGCCGTCTGATTAAAATCTTCCACGGCACCCGACGCAATAGCACACGGGTCGCCTCACCGATCCCCGGCTTAACCAAATTGATATCCTTAATGTGATATTGCCGCGCAATTTCTGCTACTTCTTCAATCCTGTATGAGCAGGACGAACAGGCCAAGCTGTTTCTATGGTTTCAGGAAAGTTTGCCGCAATGGCGTCGATAAACTGATAAGAAACATCGTCCTCCTTTAACGCTGCATAATAAGCGGCTCCGTGAAAATCAGCGGGACCAATCAGGTCGGACCGCAAAAAAGTACGACTCAACAAACCGGACACCGTGCAATTCAAGCAAGAACTGGGAATTAAAATATCCTCATAGGTGCCGCACAACTTGGTAATGGCTGCCGGATCGGCCACCACACCCAGTTCTGCCGATACACCCGGAAACGGTTGCAATGCTTTTTCCAGCTCTCGCAGAATGGCGCCCTTGCCTGTCCAACCGTCTACAAATTGCAGTTGCTCCGGTTGATAGCGCTCCAATAAAAAAAGCCATAGCATTGCCATCTATCCCTCGCCCACGAATAATAGAAATTGCATAATGGGGAACTTACGATTTATATTTTTCTGCAAGTACCGTTTTAATAAAATTCCTATGGGAATTCCAGCACGAGCCAGGAAACCAAAACCACACGGCGTCCTTTTTTTCTGCAAAATCTGCTCTGCCAGTAAGGCAACCGCCTCTGCAGTAGGTTGGGCATAGATTTCCAAAGGCAGCTTCATAGGCTGTTTGATAGGCTGCCGACGGCGAATATTCCAAAGGCAACATCTCGCAATAATGGACCCCAGACTGAATTTTTTTCTCCCGTTCTGCCGCCGGCTGCGGCTCTACCAAACCGGTGATATCCTTTAACAGAATTGTCACGTCATGGTCTAAATAGCTGCTTCTCATAAGCGCCTCCATTCTACGGCATAAATATTCTCGTTACCGCACTGCCGCAAAGCTGCCGTCAGGTTTTCTAAACCTTTATTCGCCGTTAAAGCTGCATCTGAAACAATCACCACGTTCTCATAAGCTTGCAAATTATAAAGATAGGTATTACGCTCCGTTTCATAGAAACTGTGCAACTGCCAACGCGCCTGTAACGGATAGCCCTGCTCGACAATAGGAACAATGGGGCTGCGCGTCGTGGCGTGACACCATACCTGATAGCCGTCCTGCTCCAACATCTGCCCTACTACCAAGGCCGGATACATAAATTCCTCTGTTCCCAATAACAGCAATCGTCCTTTGGGCTGCAGTGGAATTTGCTGCCTTATCAATCCATAAAGGGCAGCGCATTGCGCCTTAATCGCCGCCGGTTTCTGTAAACGCCGCAATTCTAAAGCCCCGGCATACACAAAAGGCGCCGCCGACAAACCGGCAGAAACGGTCCGCAAATCATAACTGTTCCCCAGCGTCTTATACTGCTGCACCTGTGCCTCATAAAATGCCGGATCGGTTTTGTGCAAATAAACACAGGAAATCTGTTCCTGATTAAAAATTGCCAACTCCTCGGCGCCCATACCATTTAACACCGACGCTGCCGTAAAAGCGGGGCACTGCCGCCCGTATGTCTTTCTTAACAACCGCACCAGCTGTAAAATGGTACGACCTGTCGTAATTTCATCCTCCACAAATATAATGCGTTTCACCCAGCTTAAGCTATGCTCCAAATCGTCTTTGACCAGCTTTTTGTTCGGTGGCATGGCTATGCGCTTCAGAAAAAATACAGATAGCCCACATCTTGCAGAGCCTCTCGGGTAGTCGTCATACAAGGACAGTCTAAGGCCTGTGCCACCGCTAAGCCCACGGCTGTCGCTGTTTCGGCAAAACCGATTACCAGGCATGGCGCTTCCGCCTGCCGCTTTAACGGTTCAGCCAAAAGCGCCATCATCTGCAGCGCTTTTGTCGGCTGCACCGGCACATGCTTCCCCTGCCAACGGTTTACAACCACAAATGAGCGCTTCTGATTATTTTCCCGTTTGGCCGCTCCGATGATCTGCTCCCATCTCATCTCCATAAAAAGTTACTTCACCTGTTTCATTGATACTGATTTCCATTCTATTATAACACGACTCCTAAAAAGAATCCATTCTAGCCAGCAAAACAGGATAGCCCTGCAGCATGCCTAATATCTGCCGCCGCACATCCTCCGTGACCGCTAAGACGTCATAATCATACAATAAAATTCCTTCTGCCCGCCCTGCCTGCAGTTGCCGCCTTATCTCATAAATTCCCAGCCGTTTGGCAAAAACTCCTGCATCCAGCTCCAATAAAACGCTGCTTATCTGATGTTGCTGCTGGATTGCATATTGACACAATTGGGTGTAATCCTCTTGCAAAAGCGTTAAATCCGTTTCTCTGCGACAATAAATCAAGACCCGCATGCAATCACGTCTCCCTCCGTTTTTACCAGTCTATGATGACAAAGCCGCAAACATACAAAAAAGACAGCAGCAAACCGGCATCTTCGGTTTTACTGCTGCCTATAGCATTTCATAACGATTTCCCGTCAAAATAACGGGCTATCCCAACAGAGTTTTAAAGATTTTTATTGGATTTTAACAGCAAACTAATTGCGGCACACAAAAAATAAAATCAGGGAAGAATATAAAAATACATCGCCAATGGCCGCCATTTGTGCAGAAAGATTGTCCATCCTTTGACTGTAAAAGCTGACCCGCATGCTGAGAATCATTGTAAAAATACTCAACGATAAACTGGTAGACATCATTTTGAACCAGTTAATCAACGAGGACCCATGTCCTGATAAGGCTCTGTCAATGGAGCTCATGCCGTAATCGGTGATCGGCATGGAAGATAAACCAATCCCTAAATACCGCACACAAAGCCAAAATACCACAAACAGCAGCGTAGACTGCAGCGTCGTGTGGCTCAGCATAAAGCTGCCTATCGCTAAAAGCAGCATCGCCACAATAATAATCAGCTTGCTATTCACTTTATGATATATACTTTGCGCTATCGGACCGCCAAGAATGGAAAAAATGGCGGGAATCAGCAAAATCATGCCGGAAAACAGCGGCGTGTAACCTAAAATATCTTGAAAGTAAATAGCCAGCACAAAAGGCACCAAACACAGCGCCATACTGATGCAGCTATTAATCAGCAAGGCAATGCTGAAATCACGGCTGGATAATACCTGAAAATTCAAAACCGGATGATTGCTGTGCAAACAGCAACGTATAAAAAAAGAACAATCAAAGCCGCCCCAACCAGCAACATCGCCCAGAAAGCCGGTGACGACAGGCCCCAGCTATTGACCTGATTAAAACTGAGTAAAAACAGCACGGTACCTAAAATTACATAAGAAAATCCTAAATAATCCAATTTTTCCTGACTGTCGTGCAATTCATAAGGCACAGCCTGATAGACAGCCCACGCTGTCAGCAGCGCGATAGGCACATTAATCAAAACACCCAGTGCCAATTGGTACAAGTCAGCAGCAAACCGGAAATCACTGGCCCCACCGCCGGTCCCATCGACATAGAAACGGTCTGCAGCGTTAAAAACACAGACCGCTGTTTATAGGGAATAAACTGATAAATGATCATCATGGAACATGGCACAATAAACGCCGCCAGACCGCCCTGAATCAAACGGATGGCAATCATTTGATAAATATTGCCGCAAAAGCCGGATAACAGCGCCACCACCGCAAAGCCTACCATACTAAAACAAAATAAATTACGGCAGCTAAACTTATCGGCAAAATAACCGGCTGTGGGACTTAACACGCCCATCATTAACGTATAACTAATCATAATCCATTGCACTTGTCCCAAATCGGTGCCAAATACTTCTCACAAAGGTAGGAATCGCAACATTCATCGCCACCGAATTATATAGCGATAAAAATCCGCCCAGCACAATAGAAACCACCAGTAAAACCTGTTGTCCATTTTGCCTGATTTTATCATGCTCTGTATTCACAACTGCCGCCTCCTACGCTTGATTGCCAGATAAATGCAGCCCCCCAAACGCTGTCCCAGTTGCTTTAACTCAGCATCTTGCAAATACCGGTATTCCCCCACCTTGATTCCTTTCAGACGCAACGGACCGATGGCAATTCGTTTCAGCTCCAGGACTGGATTTTTGACTGCCTTGAACATCCGGCGCACCTGACGGTTGCGACCTTCATGAATAGAAATCTCCACCACGGTTTTATGATTTTCCCGCCGCAGGATTTTTACATCGGCTGGTGCTGTAACGCCGTCCTCCAATTCTACGCCGTTTTGCAGCAGCGCTAATCGTTCTTTTTGTCACATTGCCTGCACGGTGGCCACATAGGTTTTTTACCATTTTAAATTTGGGATGGGTCATACGATAGGCAAATTCACCATCATTGGTCAATAACAGCAACCCTTCCGTTTCATAATCCAGGCGTCCTACCGGAAACAGACGGTAGGGACATCCGATACCAAATCCATCACAGTTAAACGATTATGGGTATCCTTTACCGTAGTCACATAACCGACCGGCTTATTCATCAACAAATAAACCAGCTGCTCCTCCTGCTGCACCGGTTTGCCGTCGACCAACACGCTATCCTTGCCAGGTTCTACTTTCGTACCCAATTCCTGCACCACTTTGCCATTTACCGATACCCGGCCTTCCCGTATAAGTATTTCACTGGCCCTGCGAGACGCAACACCCGCCGAAGCCAAATATTTTTTGCAATCGTTTCCTCTGCCATAGCTTTCCACCTCTTTACAATTTTCTATTTCGACAATTTCCTTGCTACCTATGCTATTGTAACGTGAGCGCTGCAAAAATTCAATAAAAAACTTCAAATCCCCCATCATTTCATTCCTTTCTACAATAAAAACATCTAAAAAAAATGATGAAACCAGCAGATAATCGTTCTACTGATTTCATCATTTTATCTTTCTAACTTTCTATGATACGATAGAATAATCAACGTCACTGAGAGATGGCAGCATAATAAAAACTACGGCATGTTGGAGAAGCAGCTTAACTCACCAGCTCTTTTCCTCTAACAACTTTATAAACTTTTTCTCCGATAAAATTTCATGGGTTACAAGCGGTGGATCACATTTGGTCACATACTCCATGAAAACCTCAAAAGCCCTATCATCATTTAGTCCGCTTCTTCAAAATGCATCCTGCATAATGGCTAAGCGTCTTGTTGCAACTTCCTTCTAATAATAGGACTATTGTGCGTTGATGCATCAAACTCCTCGTCGGGCCCCACCTGTTACAAGGTCACTATCTTCAAGCTCGCCGTTAATGTTCATCAACCTTCATGTCAAACGACGTCTCTACTTCACGACCAAATAAAAAGCGAGCAGCATCAGGGCATTTCCATCAAAGAATGGATAATTCTTATAAAAAGCCTCTTTCACTTTCATTTTTACGTACTGTTATAGCATCTGTGATTACCTCAACCAGGAACATGACATGATATCTTGGC
>VOFC01002241.1_pt1 | contig 43061 bp, 81 predicted proteins | sample 5384161 | NCBI WGS metagenome assembly VOFC01 (sample SAMN12384722, study PRJNA508395) | human gut metagenome | isolation source: healthy gut B | host: Homo sapiens
TGAACATCTTCTGAAGTGTCATTTGTTAATCCTAATTTTTCTTTTGCATAATTTCTTATGTCCCCTTTAGAGACTTCTGTTCCGTCTGAATTTAATATAGTTTTTACTATTGTTGGTTGTATTTTATTTCCTCCATTTGCTACCATAGAAATATATTTTGCTATTTGTATTGGTGAAAAATCATTGTCTCCTTGTCCAATTGCTGCATTTAATACATCTCCACCATTCCATGCTTTTCCTTGCTTTTCTGATGCTTCTTTACTTGCCAAAGTTCCTGCTGTTTCGCTTGGTAATTCAATTCCTGTTTTACTTCCTAAACCAAAATATCTTGCATATTTTGCTAAGTTATCTATCCCCATTCTTCTTGCTACTTCATAGAAGTAATAATTACATGAATGTTGTATAGCTCCTGAAACATTTAAATATCCATGTCCTCTATGATAATCCGTATAATACCAACATTTCCAAGTATTATTTCCATATGTATATACGCCTGTGTCATTTATTTTTTCACCTATTGACATAGCTCCTGTTTGTAGCCCTGCAATTGCTGTTACCATTTTATATATAGATCCTGGTGCATATGACCCTGAAATAGTCTTATTATACAATGAGTTATTTTCTTTTATTACTTGATAATCAGATTTACTTATTCCTCCTACCCATACACTTGGATCATAGTTAGGGTAACTTGCCATTGATAGTACTTCTCCTGATTTTACATCCATTACAACAACTGCTCCACCTTTTGCATCATATGACTTTGAGAAACCACCGTACTTAATTTTTTTTCTATATTATTTTTCAATGCATTTTCTGTAACTTCTTGAAGTCCTGCATCTATTGTAAGTACTACAGATGAACCTTGAACAGCTTCATTTGTAGTTGATTCTCCTGTAACGGTTCCATCTACAGACATTTCTATTTCTTCTGTTCCATCTTTTCCTCTTAGGTAGTTTTCCATTGAAGATTCTATTCCTGTTTTTCCAACATAGTCATCATTATCGTATATATCTGAATTATTGTTGTATTCAGTTTCACTTATTTTTCCTATATAACCTATTATATGTGATGCAAGAGTACCATAGTTATATTTTCTTTCAGAATCTGTCGTTATCGTTATTCCTGGAAATTCGCTATTTCTTTCACTTATTTGCGCTATAATTTCTCTAGACACATTTTTTGCTAATGTAATTGACTTTGTACTACTATATCCTTTTGTTGTTATTTCATATCTTATAGCTATTATTTTTCTTACGTCTTTTATATCTTCATTTGTTATTTTATATTTATTTTTAAAATATTTAACTACTTCTTCTGGCGTTGCGTTTTGACTGAATTTATATTTAGTTAACCATTTTGAAAGTTCTTCACCTTGTATATTAAAACCTGTAATATCTGCATTTACAGGAAAATTGTCTGGATATTCTTTTTTATATTTATTTAACAATTCAACTAAGTTTAAAATGCATTTATTTAATGATTCATCATCTGATTTTGTCTTATATAATTCTAGATTAAATGTTGTTGTTGTTGTTGCTAAAATGTTCCCTGATCTATCTACTATATTTCCTCTTGCTGCTTCTATCTTGCTTTCTCTTGAAAGTCTTGTATTTGATGTTTCTCTATATGTTGAACCATTGACAATCTGAAGATTGAATAATCTTACTATTAATATTGTTCCTATTATATAGGTGATAACTACTAAAATATTATATCTTATATTTGTATTCTCTTTTTTTACCTTTTTTCTCAAAACTTCACCTTCTAATTTTAAAAATATCTTGTTAAAATTTTATTGCCTTTATATTCTTCTTCAATCTTATAACCTACGTTTTGCATTAATGGGTATATTACAATTGTTATCAATACATTGTATAAAGTCTCTATTAATAATATTTGTATAAAAGTTCCTATTTGTGGATCCATTCTATATATAAAATATCTTATTGTATATGATCCAACTTCAAATATTATTGTTGATATTAGTACCATTAAAATTATTGTTATTCTGCTTTCTTTTGAAAAATTCTTGTCAAATGTTCCAGCTATCGCTCCAACCATTCCTAACATTATTGCTGATATCCCTATATTCTTTCCTATAAATAAGTCTAAAAGTAATCCTAATATAACTCCATATACAGCTCCATTTATTCTTGTGGTATATAACCCTATAAACAGAACAAAAATCACAAATAAGTTTGGCATAACACCTGCAATTTTAAACCATGAGAAGAAATTTATTGTTAGAAGATATAAAATTATAAACACTATAATCAAAACTATGTTTATTACAACTTTTTTCAATTTTGCCTCCTATTTGTTACCTTTTATTACTAATACGGTCTCTAATTTTCCAAAATCAACTGCTGTGTCTATTACGCTATATCTATCTGATAAATTTTTTGTATTAACAACTCTTGATACTACTCCTATATGAATTCCTTTTGGGTATATTCCTCCAAGTCCTGATGTTTCGACACTGTCTCCTTCTGTAACTGTTGCATTGGTTGATATATATACAGCTTTTAAACTTTTGTTTTCTTTCAATATACCTTTACAAACCATTGCTTCTCTTGATGTACTAAATAGTGCACTAGTATTACTTGAGCTGTCTATTATTGTTTGTACTTTTGATGTTGTGTTTGAAGCTGAAATTACATATCCTACTAACCCTTCTGCTGCTATTACTGTCATATTTTCTTTTACTCCGTCATTTGTTCCAGCATTTATAACTATTGTTTTTGAATAATTACTTATATCTCTATTTATTACATCTGCCGGTATTGTACTATAATTACTAAACTTTTCTGCAAGTTGTACATATTGCTTTAAAGTTTCATTTTGTGACTTTATTGTTTCTAATTCTCTAAGTGACTCTTCAAGCTTACTGTTTCTCTCTTTTAACTTTGAGTTTTCATCTTTCAATGTATTTATATCCTCAAAAAAAGAACTGTTCCCATTTAATTTGTTTTTTAAATATGTAAGTCCATTTTGAACTGGATTTACAAGTTTGTTGGCTATACTTTCGATGTATGACAAATTGCTATTTTCTACATTTGTTAATATGACTAATAATACGATTATAACAACTGTTACAATTACACCTATTATTCCGCTTTTTTTGTTTTTATACATTAGATTATCACTCCAATCTTACTATCTTCTTCTTCTTGAGTTTATTAATATTTTTTTTAAATTTTCTAAATCTTCTAATGTTTTTTCTGTTCCCTTTACAACACATTCTAATGGTGTGTTTGCAACATATACTGGCATTTTAATTTCTTGACTTATAAGTTTGTCTATATTTTGTATCAGTGCTCCTCCACCTGCTAAGAATATGCCTTTTTCTGCTAAATCTGCTGCAAGCTCTGGTGGTGTTCTTTCTAGTGTTTGTTTTACTGTATCTACTATCTTAAAAATTGATTCTGACATTGCTTCTAATATTTGAGATGATTTTATTTCAATATTCCTTGGTAGACCTGTTGTTAAATCTCTTCCTCTTATTTCCATAGAAGTGTCTGTCATAAGTGGTAATGCACATCCTATTTGCATCTTTATTTGCTCTGCCGTTGTAAGCCCAATTGCTAAATTTTCGTATTTTCTAATGTAATTTACGATATCTTCATCTATTTGGTCACCTGCTACTCTTAAGGAATTACTTACAACTATTCCTCCTAGTGAAATTACAGCAACCTCTGTCGTTCCTCCTCCAATATCTACAATCATACTTCCACTTGGCTCTGCTATGTTTATTCCAGCTCCTACTGCAGCTGCCATAGGTTCTTCAATTAAATATACTGCTTTTGCTCCAGCTTGTAAAACTGATTCTTCTACTGCCCTTTCTTCTACTTCTGTTATTCCTGATGGTACTCCAACTATTACTCGTGGTCTTCCTGCATTATATCTTTGACATACTTTTGAAAGCATACTTTTTAACATAAGCCCTGTATAATCCTCCTACTACTAATCCAGATAATATAAATATAATTAGTATCCATATATTTTTTTTTTTTGTTGCCATAATTCCTCCTCCATCCTTACGGAACTTTTTTTATACTTTTCATATTATATATTGAATTCACTTTTTTTCAATACAAACATACAATTTTTTTCCTTGATTTCTCTTTCATTTTTCTTAAAAGTATGTTATTCTATTTAGTACATTTTTTATTATTATTAATATAATATATAAACAATATTTTTACCAAATATTTCTTATTTATTTTTTATTAAATTAGTTGTATAATTATATTATAATCTATATGGAGGTTACAAAAATGAAATTTGAAAAACTTAACGAAAATAAAATTAGAATAACTTTAAGCACTCAAGACTTAATAGAAAAAAGACATTGATTTTCATTCATTTATGTCTAATTCTATAAAATCCCAAGATCTATTTTTAGACATCTTAGAGGAAGCTGAAAAGAAAGTAGGATTTGTAACAAAGGACTATAAAGTTAGAATTGAAGCTTTAGCAATGAATGACGGCGATTTTATCTTTACAGTCACTAGACTTGTAGAACGGAACCAAAGAAAAGGAGTCACAAAAACCGCCTAAGTTAAAATTCAAAAGAAAAGCTGTGAACACTAACTCTAATCATTTAGTTTATAAATTTTATTCATTTGAAGATTTTTGTAACTTTACAGATTTTATAAAAAATTCCAATATAAAGAATATAAATTCTATTTCCAAAACTATTATTTTGTATAAATATAAAGATATATACTATTTAGTTTTATCTAATGTTAACCCTAATTACAAATATAGCAAAAAAACTTTTTAGTCTATTAGCAGAATTTAGTACATATGTAAATAATCCAGAACTATTTTCTAGAAAACTATGTGAGTGTGCTGAGATTTTTTATAAAAAATAATGCTATAAAGATTGGCCAAAAAATACTTTAATTAGTATATTTAATCTTTAAATAAAAAAAAAAACGAATTGTTATCTAAAATAGATAGCAATTCTTTTTTATTTATATACATAGTTTTGAGGGATTTTGTGCTACGCCGTTTATTCTCACCTCAAAATGCAAGTGATTTCCTGTTGAAATACCTGTTGAACCCACTTTTGCTATTATTTGCCCTTGCTCAACTTTCTCGCCTTTTGCTACTAATAGCTCACTACAATGTGCATAATATGTTTGTATTCCATTTGAATGTGACAAAATAATATAGTTTCCATACCCATCATTTTTATTTCCTGAATGTATAACAGTTCCTGAAGCTGCTGCTTTTATTTGTGTCCCTTTTGGTGCTGCAATATCAAGCCCTTTATGGTTATCTCTTGATCTAATTCCAAATCTTGATGTTATTGTCCCTGTAATAGGTGTTATAAAATCCACACACTATACTTGAAGTAGTTTTACTAAGTCTTACTAATTGTATTGTTTTACTTTCATTTTCTTCGTCATCTTCAAGCAATGCATAATATCTGTAATATGTAGTACCTTGTCCAACTATTTTATTATAAATTTCATCATCATTTGTCTGCACATCTTTTTTTAATAAGCATAATTTGTATTCTGGCATTGAGTCAATTTGAATAAAAGCTAAATTTGCTCCATCACCTTTTTGAATTGCATTATTTATTTTGGCTTGTAGTTCACTCTTATTCTGTGTATATCCTATAAACTCTCCATTTAATGAAACTGAATATGTTGGTTTAAAAAAGTACACAATCATCATTCCAATTATTACTACTGACAGTAAAATTAGTACTGCAAGCTTTATAGAACGCCTGATGTGCATAAAAGATTTTTTTAATACGTTTATGATAAACAACTCCTTCTTTATTATTATCAGACATATTCTATATTAAAATAGAGAAATTTTCAAGTACTTTTTTGAATTTATATTATACAACAAAAAAACACATCTCTTTTTGGCTGTTAGAGATGTGTTATAATTTTATTGCAATTCATTTTTTACTGTTAGTATTTCTGTTGGTGTTGCTGATTGTGCTGGTTTGTAATAGCTTCTTTTGTTTGTGCTACTTTGAATAGTTCGTATTGAAAGCTTTCATCATTATTTCTTATTTGTTGTATTGTTTGTCTTAATTGCATATTTTCTGCTTCTGATATTACTCCTTGATAAGTTTTTAGATCAGATTTTACACCTTCTAGTATATCGTTTACCATTGTTTTCTCATCCATTTTCGTATCCTCCATAACTTAAATATTTAAAAATGACATTAGTTTTTGCTTTGTGTTTAAAGCATCTTGTGCTGATTTTGTGAATATTTGCTTTATTTGTGGATCTACTGCTTGTGAAGCATATGTGTTTAATTTTTGATAATTTGTTTCATGTGCGCCTATCAAATGGCGTAAATTTTGTAATTCGATTTGAGTTAAATTTGCCATAATTAAAAACTTCCTTTCCTAAGGTTTATGTTTTTATTATGGCAAATTTTTTTTTTTATTCATTTATTTTGTATATTTTTATTTTATTTGTATGTTTTGTTTTTTCTTGATTTTAGCAATTTATCCTATTATTTCCAAACCAGCAAATTTTGCCATTAATCTCTTGTGTCCAGCTTTATCGAATTCTAGGTCCACCTTTACATCATTGCCTTCTTGCTCTAATTTTGTTATTGTTCCTTCTCCGAATTTTTTATGGTAAACACGTTGTCCAACTTGATATTTTGATAAATCTACATCGTTTGTTTGATTGTTTTGTTTTATTGAATTTAAGAAGCTTTCTGCGGTTCTATATTGATATTCAGATTTTGTACCTTGTTCTCCAATTGTTTTTGCAACAGCAGATTTATCTTCTTCGCTCATTTTGAATGTTTTTACTGTTTGTCCTTTTCCATAGCTCCATCTATATCCATAGTCTTTAAATTCTTCCTTATCTACGGATTTTCTTTCTACAACTTCTGCGTATCCTTCTAGTAATTCTTCTGGAATTTCTTTTACAAATCTTGATACTTGATTGTAGCTTGTTGAGCCAAATATTGTTCTATGTTTTGCACACGTTAAATATAAATATTGTTTTGCTCTTGTTATTCCAACATAAAATAGACGTCTTTCTTCTTCTAACGCCTGTGGCTCGCCTATAGATTTATATCCTGGGAATATTCCTTCTTCCATTCCAACCAAGAATACTACTGGGAATTCAAGTCCTTTTGCACTGTGCAAGGTCATTAATGTTATTGAGTTATCTTGGTCTTCCATTCCATCTATATCACTCGAAAGTGTGATGTTTTCTAAGAATTCGGCTAATGTGTTGTCTGCTGATTCTTCTTCAAATTCTATTGCAACTGTTAAGAATTCTTCTAAGTTTTCTATTCTGGTTTCAGCCTCTACACTGTTTTCATTTTCTAATGCCTTTGTATATCCAGTTTTATTAAGAGTTTCTTTGATTAAATCTGATATTTTAAGTTCATCTTTTTTTGACTTCAAATATTCAATTTGTTCTATAAAATCTCTAGAGTTTGAGAATACCCTTGTTAATCCATATTCTTGTGCATTTCTTATAATTTCATACATAGAGTTACCTGTTTTGTCTGAAATTTCTTGAATTTGTTCTATGCTTGTCTTTCCAATTCCACGTTTTGGCTCATTTATAATTCTCTTTAAAGATAGATTATCTGCAGAATTATGTATTAATCTTAAATATGCGATAATGTCTTTTATTTCTTTTCTTTCATAGAACTTCAAGCCACCAATAACTTTGTATGGAATGCCTTCTCTCATAAGAATATCTTCTATTGCTCTTGATTGAGCATTCATTCTATATAAAATTGTGAAATCAGAATTTTTGTAATATTCTTCTGTTTTTAAATGGTTTATTTGCTCTACAATGTATCTGCCCTCGTCATATTCATCTTCTCCACAATATATGCAAGGCAAGTGTCCTTCTTCGTTTTCTGTCCATAACTTCTTGTCATATTTGTTTTCATTGTGCTTTATTACTGCATTTGCAGCTTTTAATATATTTCCTGTACATCTGTAGTTTTGCTCTAGTTTGATAATTCTTGTTCCACGGGAAATCTCTTTCGAAGTTTAATATATTAGAAATATCTGCACCTCTAAAACTATAAATTCCCTGGTCATTATCACCAACAGCTGTAACATTTCCATACTTTGATGCCAATAATGATACAAGTGTAAATTGAGCCTTGTTTGTATCCTGATACTCATCAACTAAAATATACTTAAATTTCTCTGTGTAATAATCTAAAACATCTGGATTCTCACTTAGTATTTTTATAGTAAAGTTGATGATATCATCGAAATCTATCGCATTATTTTCTCTTAATCTTCTTTGATATAGCTCATATATTTCTGCAATTGTTTTCTTTCTAAAGTCTCCGGCATATTTTACACCATAAGCTTTTGGCTCAAGCATTTCATTTTTCCCATTACTAATTTCAGACAAAACTCCTCTGTCTGTAAATATTTTATCGTCTACTTTTAAAGTTTTTAAACACTCTTTTATTAATGTTTTTTGATCAGATGTATCGAAAATAACAAAGTCTGTTTTATATCCGATTCTATCTATATATCTTCTTAAAATACGCACACAAATAGAGTGGAATGTTCCCATCCATAAATCTTTTTGCCGCATCTCCAATAAGCTTTTCTATTCTTTCCTTCATTCATTTCATTTGCAGCTTTGTTTGTAAATGTAATTGCAAGTATATTCCATGGCTTAATTCCACTTTCTATATCATATGCAATCTTGTGTGTTAGTACTTTTATTATTACTAGTAATAATATTAAGTTTATCATTTTTAACTACTTTAACATATGCAGTAGAAGATTTAAACTCTGATAAATATTCTACTGTTCAAGGAACTAATTCTACCACTAAAGTAACTAAATATGATAATGAAAAAAACACTAACATTAATGAACTTACTAAAAATGATGATGACGAAAGCCAAAAAGATAACTCGGACAATCAATCTACTAACTTAAAAAAGAAATTGAAGATTCTAATAAAATACTAATTGCTCCAAACAACCAAATACAATTATTATCTTCAGAAAACACTGATACGAAAAAAAGAAATATATGTTGTATGGAATAGTGATACCTCAACAATTTCTTTAACATACAATACGCCTGATGATAGTACTATTTACGATACCTTTAGTAATTTAAAAAATTTTATACATAAATATAGATATTCCGTTACAACAATAGATTTCAGTTTATTCGATGAGAATGGTAATAAAGTAACTATTATTATGCCAGAAGATTGCTCTTATATGTTTGATTGTTGTTTCTACCTAAAACAAATTGTTGCTATAGAAAATTTAAATACTTCTAATGTTACTAATATGACTCGTATGTTTTTTTTTCTTGTGAAAGTTTAACTCAATTAGATGTTTCTAACTTTGATACTTCTAATGTTACTAATATGAGATATATGTTTGATGATTGCGAAAGTTTAACTCAATTAGATGTTTCTAACTTTGATACTTCTAATGTTACTGACATGACTTGTATGTTTGCTGGTTGCGAAAGTTTAACTCAATTAGATATTTCTAACTTTGATACTTCTAATGTTACTAATATGATCTCTATGTTTTTGGTTGTGCAAATTTAACTCAATTAGATGTTTCTAACTTTGATACTTCTAATGTTACTAATATGACTCGTATGTTTTATTGTTGTAGAATTTTAACTCAATTAGATGTTTCTAACTTTGATACTTCTAATGTTACTAATATGAGCTCTATGTTTTTTGGTTGTGCAAATTTATCTCAATTAGATGTTTCTAACTTTGATACTTCTAATGTTACTAATATGGACTTTTATGTTTAGTCAATGTGCAAATTTGTCTCAATTAGATTTATCTAGCTTTGATACTTCTAATGTTACTAATATGACTCGTATGTTTTATTGTTGTAGAATTTTAACTCAATTAGATGTTTCTAACTTTGATACTTCTAATGTTACTAATATGAGCTCTATGTTTAGTGATTGCGAAAGTTTAACTCAATTAGATGTTTCTAACTTTGATACTTCTAATGTTACTAATATGAGCTCTATGTTTAGTGATTGTAAAAAGTTTAACTCAATTAGATGTTTCTACCCTTGATACTTCTAATGTTACTAATATGAGATATATGTTTGCTGATTGCGAAAGTTTAACTCAATTAGATGTTTCTAACTTTGATACTTCTAATGTTACTGATATAACTTGTATGTTTAGTCAATGTGCAAATTTAACTCAATTAGATGTTTCTAACTTTGATACTTCTAATGTTACTAGTTTAGCTGGTATGTTTGCTCTTTGTAAAAATTTAACTACCTTAGACTTATCTAATTTTGATACTTCTAATGTTATTGATATGAGCTCTATGTTTTATGACTGTACTAGTTTAACTAAATTAGATATATCTAATTTTAATACTCCTAAAGTATGGAATAATACTAATCAGATATTTTTTAACACAAATAATCTAAACACTATAATATTAAGTCAAAACATTAGCCAAGAAATTCTTTCTTCTTTAAGTCAAAATTGGTATAAACTGCCAGATGGAACATTTTATAACAGTTTATTTAATTCATTTGATAAATCTACAATTGCTGGAACTTATGTAAAAGATTTTTATGCTGGAATTTATGCAATGTGGAAAGAAGATACAAAAAACAATTTCAATCGTTTCAAATGAAGATGCAAAAAAACTTGAAGGTAATGATTATTGCAGAATATCAGATTTAAAATCATTTATTAAAAAATATAATACAAAAGTAAAAATAATAAATTTGGCATTTGATGAAAAAATAGAATTAGATGATGTAAAAAGTTTATTCGAAAATTGTACTAGTTTAATAAGCTTACAAAATATAGATAATTTAAATATTACAAGTACTGATATGAGTAATATGTTTAAGAATTGTTCTAGTTTAACAAGTATTGAGCTACCAAAATGGAATATTAACAATGTAGAAACTATGCATAGTATGTTTGAAAATTGTACTAACTTAACAGAACTTAAAAATATTAATAATCTTGTTTTTGCAAATATTCAAGATATGAGTAATATGTTTAAGAATTGTTCTAGTTTAATAAGTATTGACTTATCAAAAGTCCATACAGGATCTGTAAAAAATATGAGTAGTTTGTTTGAAAATTGTACTAGCCTAAAAAATCTTAAATTAACTGAATTTGATTATGATTTATATATATATATGTGGATTTTCTCTACTGGAAATGTTACAAATATGAGTAATATGTTTAAAATTGTTCTAGTCTAGAAAATCTTAATATTGGAGGATTTTATACAGATAAACTTGAAGAAAATGGAATGAAAGATGCATTTTCTGGTCTTACTTCTTTAAATAAAATAGTCCTTGGTTACGGCATAGAAAAACTAGATACTAATTGTGGATTAAGCGGAGATACTTGGTTTAGAACTGAAACTAATGTTACATATACAGCAAATGAACTTATAAAAGAATACAATCCTGAAATGTACGGCACATATCTAAATGGAGTCCTAAAAAAAGCATTATTATGCTTCAACTAACAGCAATTTAGACAATTTGTATGAAATTCATAACCCTGATAAACCATTTACAGGTTATTGTATTAATTTACATAGGTTAGGGTATGCAAGCTATTCAGATCGTTTCGATGCAACTGATTCTAATGTACTAGAAACTTTACTAAATTCTGAAGCAGAAGGAGGCGTTCATGGTTATTCACCACTAGGGAATAATATGAAAGAAGCTTTATTAACTTTAATGTACTATGGCTATCCTCAAAACGCTGCTGGAATAATGAATAAATATAATTTAACAGAAGAACGATATTCACTTATAACTCAAAAATGCTATATGGGACTTTACAGATAGATATGGTAACCCATCTGGTCCAACAATGTTTACAGGTGATGAATTAAGTGCTTATAACGAACTAGTTTCACAAAAAATATAGCAATATCGAAAATGCTGATAGATTATTGTTTTATGTATATAAGTCTTGGGATAAAACTCAACAAAATTTGATTTCTATGACAAGTATTGCAGACGATATTTATGGAGGAGTTGAAGTTACCAAAGTAGATACTAACGGAAATCCTTTGTCAGGAGCAGAATTTACAATAACAAATAAAGATACAGGAGAAACAAAAATAATTACATCAAATTCAGATGGAATAGCTTCAATTTGTAGAACAGATAAACAAGAAGGCTTAAAATCTGGATATTATGAAGTAAGAGAAACTAAAGCACCAATAGGCTATTCTTTAACAAATGATTATTATGAATTTGCAATTACTGAAGCTAATAAAATAGTTTCAATCGGATATAAAAATGGTGAACCTGATGAAAATTTTATTACATTTACTGACGATGAAGATAAAAGTGTTGTTGGTGGTGGTCTAAAAATTACTAAAAAAACCGACAAAGAAATTTCATTAGCAAATGTTGAATTTTCAATATATTCAGATTCAGCATGTACAAACAGAATATCAACATTAAAAACAGACACTAATGGAATTGCTAAATCTGGAAAAAAAGGATTTCAAACCAGGTAAGTATTATATAAAAAGAATCTAAATCACCTTACGGATATAAGTTAAATACTAATATATTTAAAGTTACTATAGAGGAAAATAAATTTACAGAAATTGAAATTTTAAATGAAGCCAAAAAGGGAACTATAAATATCATAGCTCACAAAAATTTAAATGGAGCAAATATTAAAGATTATGTATTTACTTTTGAATTAATTGATGATAAAGGAAATATAATTCAATCAAAGAACAATGATTCAAATGGTACTATAACCTTTGATCCAATTGAATATTATATTTCCGATGGAACATATAAAAAAATTATACTATAAGGGAAGTATCTGGAAATTTAGAAGATATAACTTATGATAAACATGAAGAATTAGTTACAATACTTATAAAAGATACTGGAGAAGAATATTTGACCTGTACTCCTGTATATGATAAAGACGGAGCTATATTTACTAATACATATACAAATAACAATAAAGAAAATGCTTCTAAAAAAACAGATGACAGCGAAAATCAAAAAGATATAGATAATAGTATAAACAATAATAATAAAGAAAGCACAGAAAGTAAAGATAATAACTATAGTGTAGAAACAAATAAAAATATCTGAAGATAAAAATATAAAAACCGGAGATACAATAACATTTATAATATGTTTATTATCCATATCAATAATTGGTCTATTCTTTATAAAAGAAAAGAAAAATAACATTATACAAATAAAATTCAATAGACACATAATTTCTAAAAAAATTATGTGTCTATTTTTCTGTACTATGTAAATTTTATTAACTTAACATAGTTTGATTTGTATAATTATATTTATTGCATTACGTTTTACTATATTACACTAGAAAAGATTCCCAAAACAAATCCTATAATATTTCCTATAGCATTCATCCTTCCATTATATAATTTATTAGATTCTGGTACTAACTCTCCAGATACAATATACAACATTGCACCTGCAGCAAATGCAAGGCATATTGCTATTACACTTTGAGAAACATTACCTATTATTGCTCCAAAATAAGCCCCTACTCCTGTAGTGATTCCAGATAAAATCACACAAAATATCACTTTACTTGTTTTTATTCCCCCATTCTTCATTGGCACAGCCATAGATATTCCCTCTGGTATATCATGAAGTGCTATTGCTATTGCTAAAGAATAACCTAATTTTAATGATGCATCAAATCCAGAACCTATTGCTAACCCTTCTGGAAAGTTATGTATTGCAAAGCCCTATACTTACAATCACCCCTGTTTTTAATAATGAATTTGCATTCTTCTTTATAATTTTATTATTATTTAATTTCTTTTCTACTATTAAATCACAAACTATCATTGCAAATATCCCTAATATAATGCCATATAAAACACTACTTATATTAGATATTTCTAAAGCTTCTGGTATAAGTTCAAAACATACAATTGCTGTCATCAAACCGGAGGCTAAAGATAGTATGAATCCTAAAAATTTTTTTTGATTTTGTTTTTAAAAACACTCCTATTATTCCACCAATAGTGGTTCCAAATGTTCCAAAAAATAATCCTAATAAAGTAGTTTTTAAAATCTCACTCATAATAAATAACTCCTTCAAAACAAACTTTATACTAGTTTATTTTTTTAGGAGTTATTTTATGAATTTATTTTTTCATTCTTTTTCCCTTTTTAGGTTTATTTATCATTGCTTGTGCAATAATAACAATTGTTAATATAATAAAACTTAAATAAATATTATCACCTGTCTTTATATTATTTTCTATTATTTCATTTTTTTCTTCTTTCTTTATTTCTATATTTTGCTCTTTATTTTCGTTATTTTTTTCTTCATCGTTATCTTTATTTTTATTTTCTTCTTTATTAGTATCATCTCTTTTTATCTTCATTTTTTACATATTTATTTATAATATCAAATCCGTTTATTATTGTTTCATATCCCTCTATTTTTTTTTCTTCTTCTATTTCGTATTTTATTATATTATTGTTTTCATCATATTTTTCTAGATCTGTAAATTTATATTTCCATTCTCCATTTTCATCTGCTTTTACTTTTTTCTTCTTTTTATTTTATTTCCATTTGCTAATAAATTTACTGTTATTTCGTCTGGTCTCGTATTATCTTTATTTTCGTAATCTTCCCAAGTTTTTGTTCCTGATATTTCTATTTTTTCTGTTATATATTCATTATAGAAGTCTAATTTTCTCCACCATCTAAAATTGTCATAACATACACCAGTTTTTTAGCTTCTTCAGTAACATTAATTTTAATTAAATATTTATTCGTATCATAAATATATTTTGAATTTCCCTCATCATTTTCACTAACTATATAATAATACTCTCCTACATCATTTATTTCAAAATTAAAAGTAAATTCTCCATTTATATTATTTCTAGTTGTATATTCAATTTTTTCTCCGTTTTCATCTTTTATTTCGCGTTTATCTTTATCTACTTGAGTTAATTTAAATTCAAATTCTCTTTCATTTATTTTACTATTTTTTAAATATTTATTACCAGATATTTCTATATCAATAGACTCTCTTTTTAATGTATTTGTTACTGTAACTTCTTTATTCTGATTTTGTCTTGTTATTTCTATTATGTTACTTGGACTAAATGAAACTTTGTACCCTATATTGTTAATTAAATTTACGTTTGTTCCACTATCATCTACTTCATATAATTTATATTTTCCTACATCTAAATTATTTATTGTTTTCTCTTCTCCTGCATTAATTACTATTAATGCTTCTTTTATAAACTCTGATGATTTAACTATTTTTCCATCTTTTTCGTATATATAATTTCCATCTTCATCTTTTAAAACAAATTTATATACACCTTCATTTACCACTTCTCCAGTATATTTTTCTACTACTTTATTTATTTTTTATACTTCCCTGTACTTTAGGTAATACAGTATTTATAATATCTACTTTTTTATCTTCATTTTTTCCAAGTTCCACTTCTGATCCTTGACCTTGTATTATATAATTATCACCTTGATCTGCACTTAAGATGTTTCCATCTTTATCTGTTTCATATATTTTATACTTTGTATCACTTGGCAAATTATCAAATGTATATGAATTCGTTTCTCCAGAATTAACAGTTATTGCTATAACACCGCTATATCTTTCATATTCTTTTTGAATCTTGATCATCACTATTATATTTTTCATTATATTTGTATAATACAAAATAAGCTGTCATATTTCCTGAATCTGCTTTATATGTTTTATTTACTGTTATTTTTCCTGAATTATTGTTTTCAAAATTTTTAACCCAAACCCCTACTTTTGCAGGTTCTGCTATACTTAAATCTGATAATTCAGTATCTGTTTTAGCATTATATGCTTTATATCCGTAAGCAAAATTATTCCATGCGATATTATCTTCTCCAACATTTTCTACATATTCTGGTACTCTACCATAAAAACATTATTTTTATAGTTTCACCTGGATTTAAATATGTTGTATTATCATCTTTGTTATAATCTACCATGAATCTAACATTTGTTGTTTGGTCATCTGATGTATCTTTCCAATTAGTAACATCATCTTCTCCATACCAATCTCTAGCTCCATATTCAAAAGTATTTGCTCTATCATTAGAAAATGTAATTTTAATATTACTATTAGATATACTTCTAGAGAAGTTTCCATTATTATCATAAATTTCTGCTTTTATAAACTTATCATTTTACTTCAAAAGCTGAATCTCTAGGATATGTTGCAATAACTCCTATATCTCCTACATAAGGTAGTCTATCTATTAATACTAAATCTTTTTATATTTACTTTTTGATTCATTTGTTACATTTAATGTATATTTAACCACTTCACCTTGATGTCCTTGTACATAATTATCCAATATTCCATTTTTATCTTTTTACTAATACCTGTATCAAACTTTGGTTGTTCATAGTCTGCATCATATAAATCTGGATTATACTCTATTTCTTTATATGATGTTGTCATATGTGAATATATGTCTGCAAAAGCTGTATTTTCAATTGTATTTTCAGAAGTTATTACACCTTTTTTTATATTTTCTTTATTAAAATCCTGACTAGGTTTTAATTGTACTGTGTTTAAAAAATGCTCCATATGAACCAGCTTCTTTTTTACTTTACTTGAAAATTTTATTTCCAATTTATATCCTGGTTTTAATACATAATCTTCTCCATTAAAATTCCAAATAAGTTCTTTACTATCTTTATAGCCTTGTGGTAATATAAAATTTTCGTTTTTCCATGAATTAATAATATTTCCAACTTTGTCATACATTATTATTGACGGATAATATTTAGCACCTTTATATGTATTATCTAAATAACTAGTATCAAAGCAATATGGGTCTGGTAATATATCTTTTACAGTATAATCTCTCATATTCTTTGCAGAATCTTTATCATCATTGCTTACTGTTATTTTCCATACTAAATTTGCTCCTGCATTTGCACTTCCATTTGATAATTCAACATTTCCATCTTTTTGTCTACTTTGTTTTCTCCTGATGCAAAAAATCCTTCATAATCTTTTTCCTATACCAGGATATAACACACCATCATTTATATTTATCTTTGATTCATCTTCTAAATCAAGAAGAGGATTATTTTTTTCATCTTTTTTGTCAGATTTAACAGTAACAGTATTTATTTCATTCATCGCATTTATATTTGTTCCATTTTCAATATCTGATATCATTGAATCTAATTTTACATCATTTACTTTTACTAAATAATATACATCAAATTCAACATTAACAGAAGAATTATCAATTAAATTTATAACTGCTGTTAATTTTTTTCCATTTACAGTTACTTCTGATTTGTTATTATTGTCTATATAATCATATGTTCCACCATATGAATATCTATCATGTCTTATTACTGCAACAATTGGCCCAGTTCCATATGCATTTTGGCCATATGTATTTGTTAAATCTGTAACATATTCTAAATTATCAGACAACATATCTGTTATCGTAAATTTATCTACTATATCATTTTCTGGTTCCACATGAACTCTATATAATAAATACTTATTTTTTATATTTGATGCAACAATATTAATGTTATCTTTTAAATTCTATATTTGATAAATAATTAAATAAATTATTATTATTCCATGTTGCATTGTCCCAATTCAAGTTTTTGTCAACAACAGCAACACTTTTATTTAACTCTGGCTTATTCACTAGTTCTTGTGCATCACTTCTTATAATGTCATTTGTTATGCTATTATTATTAGCATTAGATACACCTGCATCTAATGCCTTTAATTCATATGTTAAAATAATATAATCATTTGCTTTTATTGTATAACCACTTAAATTCACATCAAACTTATATACTTTTGCATTCCAATCATAGTTTATATTACTTTCAACAACATCTATAGTATCTCCTTTTGAATTACTTATTGTAATTTTAGTTTTTCCATCTATTCCATTTAAGTTTGTTGCGCTATCATGAAATATTCCATTTTCTTGATTTAAAACTATATCTGAATTGCTTGTATTTGATATTTTACTTTGTAGTTAACTAAATAATTTTCTTCAAAATCTATATCTACCTTATCTTTATTACTTTCTGTTTTATTCTGATATATCAATTTATCTTTATTTGCATTTTCATAAATCCATTAACATATTTTTCTATATCTAATCCTTTACTTTTTAATACCTTAACAATAGATTCATTACTTGTTTTATTTAAAGTTGTACTTGTTGCTATATTTTTTATTGTTATATCTTCATCTTCTAATGCTTGTACTTTTAACTTTTTACAAGGTATATATAAAGTTACTATAGAATTATTTGTAAATATATTATAAATTTCACTTTCTAAATTCCATGTTAACATTTTTGTTTCATTATCATATATAATTCCTTGTGTATATTGCTTTTTATCATTTGGTAATTCATAATATGCGTTACCTAGATACTCTAATTCATCTGGTATAACATCTGTTGTTACTATCTTTTTTATCTGTTAAATCTTCAATTTTGTAATCTTTACCAGTGTTTTTTTAACTCTATTTTATAAATTACTGTATCATCTGTTTTTACATAACTTTTATCAGCTGTTTTTGATATTTCTGTTTTATTAATAGCTACAGATTCATCAAAAACTTCAGTTGTCACTTCACTTTTTTTTCTCAAACTCTCCATCTTTATCCACTATTGCCACATTTGTTATACTTGAATTAGTATTTTCTTTTACTTTTCCTGTTACAGTATATACTATTGTTTGTCCAGCTTTCAAAGTCACATTATCCCATTTTATTATCCCATTTTCTATTACTGCATTTTCTTGATCTGTACAAGTTATATTCTCTAAAGCCTCTGGCAATTCGTCTATAACAGATGTAGTTATGTCTTTAGTTCCTTTGTTTTTTACCGTAATTGTATAAGTTACTGTATCACTTGGATTAGAATATTTTCCTCCAGAAGATGATGCTGTTTTGTTATTTCTAAATCAGGTTTTATTTTTTTCACTTCAACTTCTGTACTACTAGCTTCAACTTTAGAAAAGTTTTTGTTTATATACATATTATTTATTAATTTAAAATCCGCATCATCTTTTATCTGTAATGTAATAGTTCCTGTTACAGTTTCTCCTGCTTTTTACATTTTCAAAATTCCATGTAACAGCATCTTTTTCATTTTCTCCTATTGTTACTTTTTGGTTTATATCTATGGTTTGTATAATCTGATTCTGCTGATATTAAAGATGTTCCATCTGGTATAATATCTGTTATTTGTATATTACCATTTTCATCTCCTGTATTTTTTATAGAAACTTCATAAGTTATCTTATCACCTTGTATTAAATAGCCATTAAACCACCCATCTCCGCCTTGAGCTGTATTTGAAATTATTCCTCCGTTTTTTATTTTCTTTGAGCTATTCTCAAATTTAGAACCTTCCGTTATATTTACGTTTGTATTTTTGGTAACAGGTGTTGCAGCTCCTGTGTAATTAGTAGATTCATATGAAGTATTTAAAGTATTTGATATTACTCCATCTTTTTCTACAATAAAATTATTATTATATTTTAACTTTATTTCTTCACCATTTTTTAAATATTGTTCAATATCATTCTTATTAGCTATTTTTTATTAAGTTTTATTCCTGTAACTTTTTTTTCCGTCTGAAGATATTATTGGTGTAAAATCACTAATATTTAATATTGTATTATCCCCTATTTCAATATAATCATATAAATTAAAATTACTATTTTCTATATATATTCCATCCGGAAAAGTTAATGTATCATCTATAGTTAAACTTTCTATCTTTTTTCAGAGTCTTTCCAAGCTTCTGGCATAGTTATATTTGCACCTATTTTATATTCAATTGGAAAACTTGCCTTCAAAGCTTCTAAATCACCCTTATGAAAACTTATTTCATCTTTTGATACAGTCTTATTATTTTCTAACTTCACTTTATTTTCAACATTTTTTACTACTAGATTTGCTTTTTTCGTCTCCATTAACACTAACAGAAATTTTTTTCTTTTGGTTTAGTTGAATCTTTAAAATAACCATCTAAACTAATACGAACTGTACTTCCTTGCGTTAAATTATCCATTGTTATGTATCTTTTTCCATTTTGATCAATATTCAATACAGCTGTTAGAATTTTAGTTTGATTATTCCCGTCAACAACAGATACCTTATAAACTGCTCCATTTGTATTTCCATCTGGAGAAAAGCTTTCAAAATAGAAATTATCATTATCTAAATCTATTCTAATACTTGTACTTGTTGTATCTATATTTGATGCAACTCCTAATGATACCTCCATTCTAACTTTTTGCTCTACTTCTGCTTCTTTTTATATTTTCACCTGTTTGCGGGTCTAAAAAATTTATTTTTACATAAGAAAATATAGCACTACCATTTTCTGCTAGTAATTTTAGAGTACCAATATTTGTTGTTGAAATTATTAAATTTAACACTATTAAACTAATAACTATTTTTTTTACAATTTTTCTTCATACTCTTAATAAATGTTAACTTAAAATTAACATATCTCCTTTCTTTTGTAATATTCCTCATATTATTTATACAAAAAAGAATTTATGTCTTGTAAACAGGTATTTTTTTTTTTCATGTTAATTTTCTTATTTACGGAAGTAGTTTTTATAACTTATATTACATTTATTTTACATTTTTAAATACTTTATATTACAAAAAAGAATTTAAAATGAATTTTGCCTCTTTTATTTTTATTATTCTTCTTCATTTCCCTTTAATTTCTCTGCTCTATCTGCTGCAATTAAATTATCTATCATTTCGTCTAGATTTCCATTTAGAAAATCATCCATTTGATATATACTCATTCCTATTCTATGATCTGTAATTCTTCCTTGCGGATAGTTATAAGTTCTTATTTTTTCACTTCTATCTCTGTACCAACTTGTATTTTTCTTTCATTTGCAAGCTTTGCGTTTCTGAATGTTTTTGTTCTTTTTCATACAATCTAGAACGTAATAATTTCATCGCATATTCTCTATTTTGAACTTGTGATCTTTCTGTTTGACATTCTGCAACCATTCCTGTTGGAATATGCGTTAATCTTACGGCAGATGATGTTTGTTTAACGTGTTGTCCCCCAGCACCTGAAGCTCTATATACTTCTAGTTTTTATATCTGCTGGATTAATTTCTATTTGAACATCTTCTACACTGGTAAATATTTTTAGTTCTTCTTCTATCTTTGGAAGTTTTTTCTTTCGCATTTTCATACAACTCTTCTTCTGCTAATTCTTTCATTTCTGGGTCATTTAGCATTTCTTGAGCTTCTTCAATACTTTGTTGTATTTGTTTATATTCCTTATATTTTAATGCAACCTCTTCTATTTCTGCATGCTCTTTCATGAACTTTGTCCATTCACTTGTATTTGCAATAACTTCTGGATCTGCAATTTTCTTATTAAGTTCTTCGTATCTATTTTCTACTGCTTCTAATTTTTGAAACATAAAATTTCTCCTCTATATTAATTTTTATAAGCGTAATAATTATACACCCAAGAGCCTATAATTTCAAGTATTTTCCTAAAGCTCTACTACATTGTATGGTATATTCATTATTTCTAGCATTTTTTGTTCTCTATCAGTGCATGTAAAAATAATTGTCTGGTGATTATTTAGGTCACTTGTAAGATACTGTAGCATGTTTTTTAGTCTGTTATTGTCTGAATATGCAAACGACTCATCTAATATAATTGGCAAATTTTCTTTTGATAATTCATCAATCATTGATAATCTAAGTGCCAAATATAATTGGTCTATTGTTCCTGTACTAAGCTTTATTGCTTCTACATACTCGCCTCTATTATTTTCTATAATCATTCCATTTTCGTCATTTATGGTAACTTTATTATATTTATTACTTGATATTTTTTGAATGCTCTCCGAAAGATTTTTTGTAAATTTAGGAGTTATAGTTGTTTTCATTTCTTCATATGCATCCATTAGATTTTCTATTGCAATATTTATGATACTTTCCTTTTCTCTTAATTCTGCTAATTTTTCTTTGTCTGCTTCTAGTTTTTCTTCTAAAACTACCATTTCATCTAGTTGTGGAACTATTGTGTTATATTCAATTTCTAATCCTTTAATTCGTATTCTATTATTGTTTATTGTTTCTTCTATCTTTGAAATATAATTTTGGTAATCATTTATATATAATAAATCATTTATATTTTTGTCTTTATATTTCTCTATTATTTGTTGTTTGTTTTTGTTTGATTCTTCTTTTATCGCTTTATTATCTTGTTCTATTTCTTCTGTTATTTTTCATTATTTTTTTTCTAGTAAAATTATTTGTCCCTTTAACATTGATAATTCACTATTTACTTGTTTTTCATGCTCTTCTTGCTTTTCTAATTCTTTTTCTGTTGTATTTATATTAGCAATTATTTGTTGTTTTTGATTTTCTAATTTTTCTCTTTTGTACTGCTTTTCTTGATTTATCTTCTCTCTTAATTTTGCCTTATTTACTTTCTGCTTATTTTTTGTTAATTACATAAAATACAATATTCGCAATTATAGCAACTCCTAATACTCCAGAAATTATATAATTTTTTATTAAAATAATTGAACAAATTAGTGCTATTGCCAATACAACAGTTATTATTATAAACGAAATGCTTGGCTTTTCTTTTTTCTTGTGTTTCTTCTTTTTCATTTGCTATTTTTTCTATTTCGCTATTTAATTTTTCTATATTTTCTTTATGCCCTTTTATTATATCTTGCAAATGATTTTTCGCATTTTGTACTCTTTCGTTTTCTGCATTTATTGTATTTTTTTTGATTTGTCAGTTCATTTATTTTAGCAATATTATCTTTTCTATTTTTTTCTCTTATCTCAAGTCTATTCTTTCGTTTCTTCCTCACTCTTCATAGAGTTTTGAAGTTCTTGTAAAATCTGTTTCTGCTGTTCTAATTCTTTTAGTTCAGATAAAATTTGTTCTTTTTCCGCATCTATTTCATATTTTCTATTTCTGTATTTTTCTGTTTCAACTATTTTATTGTTTATTTCAACAATTTCTTTTTCTATTATATTTATAGGTTTTTGGCTAGTTTTATTTGTTCCAATTTCGTCTCTTATTTTTTTTCTTGTAATTTTATTAATGCTTTTTTATAAGACACGTTATCTTCACCAGTTCCAGCTAAATTGGCTATTTTTTGTATTAGCATGTTTTGATTTTTTTCATCTAAACGCACTTCTTCTTGTGTTGAAACAACTGTTGATAAATACATTTGTTTATCTATTCCCATTTGTTCTATAAAAATTGCTGCCATCTTTTTTGTCTGTTTCAAACCTATCCGATATATCTTCTAATTTATCATTATATATTTTAGGATTTTTCTTGTTAAAATCTCTGAATATCTCGTATTTTTCTCCATTTTCAAGTTTATAAGATATTCTTCCAGAAAATTCGTTACTATTCCATGGTTTGTATTTTCATAGTCCGAAAAATGTTTTTTCCATTTTGTTTTTTGATATTCCATAAAAATGTAATTATAAAGTTTAATAGTGTTGATTTCCACTTCGTTTTTTCCATGAATTATGTTTATTTTCTGATAAATTTATTCTTTGTTTTCTAATTTTCCAAAAGCATTAACTTTTTTATTTTTTTATTTTCAAAAATTTTTTCACCTCCATTATTTTTCTAATATTTCCATTCCTATTTCAAAATATCATTATTAATCGATTTTTTCTTGTTCATCTGGACTATTTTTGTATTTTTTCTAGAATTTCTTTTGCGAATAATCCTTTCAAACGTTGTTTGATTTGAAATATTTCTTATATCATAATCAATTTTTTGTTTTATTTCTTATTCTTATAATATTTTATTTTTTGTTAAATTTATTTATTTTATTTTCATCAATTTAAATTTTCATTTGCCGACTAAATTTATTTTTTAAAATTTATTATCATCAAATTTATATTTATTTATTTTTTCTATTAATTCTTCTTCTGAATTTATTTCAAAACTCGTATCTAAACTGTATTCAAAATGTTTTTGCAGATGTTTTAATAAATTTTATTTTTAATTCTTTTTTTTCCTCGTCTATATTACCATGTATAAATCCTCTGTCTCCGAGTTCATCAAAACCAAGTGAAATAGGCGAACCTGGATAAATTATATTTTCATTTTTATTTATTTCATAATTTGTTTTATGAATATGACCTAGTGCAACATAATCAAAGCCTATTTTCTCTTAGTTCTTTAGTTGTTAAAGGATTATATTTTTTCCTATTTTTTCTGTTCCACTATCAAGATTTCCATGTGTTATTAAAATATTTATTTTTTGCTTTATCCTTTTTTATATGTATTTGATCACATTCGCTACCATCAAAATCATTAAATCCATAACCATATATATTTAAATTTTTCATCTTCTACTTTTTCTATTTCATTAGTAAATATTTTACATTTTCATTCCATTTAAATTGCTGATAAAATGAGTTCTTTATGTTTGGATCATGGTTGCCTGGTGTTATAAATATTTTTGTATCTGGTATTTCTGTAAATAAATTGGTTTATATATTCTATGGTACTTTTTTCTTTATGTAATCTTGTTCATATAGGTCACCCGCAATAAATAAATATGGAATATTATTTTGCTCAATATATTCCACTATTTGTTTCATTACATTTCCTTTGTTCTAATCTTCTCTCTTGTGCAAACTTTCCCTTTCCTGCTAATGTTGCAAAAGGACTATCAAAATGTATATCTGCTGTATGTATAAATTTCATAATTAATCACTTTCCTCTCAAGGTCATAAAAAATTAGATAGAATGTATATCCAATTTTTCAACTCACACTAATTTTATACCATAACCTCTAAATTAAGTCAATAGTTTTTAAAACATTTGTTCTCTAATTTGTATGACATTTTTCGACATAAAAAAAGCACTAAGTTTAATTAGTGCTTTTAATAAAAAATATTAGTTGTCTTTCTTACTTGTATCTACTGAGCCAAATAATTCATCAAATTTTGCTTCCAATTCTTCTTGTAAATCTTTCGAAAACAATTCGTCTTCTCTAGTATTATCTTCCATTGGAAGCACTGGTGCTTCTTCCTGTTTTTTTGCACTCTCACCCGCTTTTGGTTGAGCCTGTGGTATTGGAGGTGTTATTGGTTTTACATCGTCTTCAAATAAGTCATCTAATGATTCAACTTTTTAAATCTTGTTCTGGCTTATCTGTTGAATCTGTGTAAGGATTTTGAGGATTGAATTTTCTCCACTCTCCTCTTACTGCCGAATCAAAGTTGTTATGGTCTAATCTATTCTGATTTAATCTTCTGTTCATGTTTGATTTTCAAAATAATAAAATTTATTTGCCTTTTACCGGTTTTAAGCCTTTTTCAAATATTATACATAAGTCATTATCCATTCTTCTTAATTCATCTGGAGTCATTAAGTGCTCTTCCCATTATTTGATCTGATGTATTATAGCCTTGTTTCGAGAAATTTTTATCTCTATTTGTTGATTTTGTATCTCTTAGAAATTGTTTTTTCTCCTAATTGCTTTTTGAGAAAAATATTCAACTGTTTTAAAAGAGTTACTTCCTAAAAAAAAATACGTGAGTATCACAGTTACCCATTATTGTTTCATATGATTTCTCATATACTGCTTCTAATTGGTCTAAGTTTTGTAATATTACACTAAAAGATATTCCTCTACTTCTACTTGTCGATATTTTTTTATCGAAGTCTGGAATTTTACCAATATTAGCAAACTCATCTAGTATAAAGAAAACTGGAACTTTTAATCTTCCTCCATTTTTATCTGCATAATCATACAATTTGTATGTGTATCTGATGAAATAACATACACAGCTGTTTTTTACTTCCTATATCTTCAAAATTTATTGTATCTGTTGATGTTAACTTCTGATATATCTTTTGAGTCAAATTTACCAAGTTTTGATTGAAGTGAACTTAAAATATTGAACTAAATGTTTTTTTCTGAGGCTGCAACTACTTCAATATATTTATAGTTAATTCTTGCCGGATGATCTGCTGGTAATTGATTCATTAACTCTGTTAGCATGTTACTTCCACCACTAGTATTAGCAGCTCTAACCATTTCTGCACAACATAACTAAGTTCTCTTCTTCTCTTACACCTCTACTAATTAAATAGTAAATCAGTGCTTTTAGTAACATTTCAGACATATTATCCCAATATGGATCAGACGCTCCTCCTTCTGATTTTTGTCCTCTTATTATTGTATTTGCTATAACGTCTACATCTATTTCATTATTAATATGTGCCAATGGATTATATCCATCGCTGTTCAGGGTTTACTAAATTTAAAACTTTAATTTTATAACCATTTCTTTTAGGTATCCAGCTGTTCTATCATATAATTCACCTTTTGGATCTGTAAAAACATAAGAACCTAGCATTTGGCAAGCATTTGGAATAGAATAAGATGTTGATTTACCAGAACCAGAACCGTCCTACAACTAGTACATTTAGGTTTCCTTTTTACCAATTGGTAAATAATTTTTTTTTGTGCTAGTATTATTCCTTTATTTTTACTTAATATTCTGTACTGTTCTCCACCTTCACTCCAGTCACTAGATCCATGTTCTATATCTGAATATTCATTTTTTGGAACAGCTTTACTAAGTCCTATTATAATTACAATAGCAAATAAAGCTGTAAAAAATATTAATGTACTAAAAAAAAGTTCCTATATAATTACTCGCAAATACTTTCGTTATAGAGTTAAAACTAGATATTGCAGGAATTATTGTTTCTATAAATATTGGAAAACTAAAATTTCCATTTACTCCAGTACTTTGCTTAATTGCAATTGACATAGGCGCAACAAATAGTATGGTTTAACCATACAAACCATACTATTATTATTAAATTTTTTCTAAAGTTTTTTGCAACTTTATCCATTTTATAGCCCATAAATACACCTTCTCTTTTGTTAAAAAATTAATTTTACATTTCGTATTCTTGTTCTTTGTTTGTAGATGTAAGTATTTTACCAGCTGCTGTTTTACGTTCTACAACTTTTCCTGTTTTATCTTTTTTACAGTATTATCATGTGCACTAATTGTAATAAAATTACCGTTTTCTATTTCATCTTTTGTCTTTTTTAAAGATGCACTTCTTTTTAGGTGGAATTTCTACACGTCCCTTCTCATTTGCAACTAATTTTCCTCCAACAATATATGCATTTTTATTACTTTTTTAGGTTGTTTATCAGCCATTACATCCTCTCTCCTTTTATAATTTCTTATCATCTCTTACTTCAAAGGCAAAATATGATTTATAAGGTTTTAACTTACATTTACCTTTGACTTCATTAGTATTTTTATCAAAATATAAAACTGGTTTTATTTCCTCCGCAGTTTCTGGATCAATAATTGATATTGGTCTTTTTAAATTTGGTGTATATTTAAATTCTTTATAATCTGATTCATTTTCTGTATATAATGTATCAAACTTAACAGGTACTGGTTTTTTTTACTAATTTTAACTTTATCTCCTTCAAGTAACCCCATATTAACTACTACTTTCTCTTTTTGCAAATGAAAGTATAACTAGTTGGTTACCCTCTTCCAAAGGATTATCAAAAAAAAATGTTTTTTTCTTACTCTCTCCCTTAATTCTTCTATGTAATCAAGTCTCTCTATTGTGTATTTTGGAGAACTATCTAAAAACTCTTTTTTCTGTTTTATTAATTTGATATATTACTGTGTTTACTTCTTTTGGATCAGTTATACTAAAATGCTTACCTTGTAAGCTTTCCATACTATGCACCCCTTTTCTATGAACATCTCTTATCTCATAGTTTATCATTTGTTTTGTTCATAAATCAATACATTTATTATACCTCTTTTTTATAAAAATTGTCAATATGTTTATGTTAACAATATATATTTCTAGGATTAAATTTCGAAACTTCATTTAGTTTTTGAATAACTCTTTTTCTTTTTCTGTCATATTTTTTGGAATCATTATTTTGGCTTCTATTATAAGGTCTCCTCTTCCACCTTTTCCATTTTTATAGCCTTTATATGGAACTTTTACATAGTCTCCGCTTTCAATTCCTTCTGGTATGTATACAGAAACTTCCTCATCTATAGTTTCTACATTAACTTTAGTTCCTAAAGCTGCTTCCCATGGAGTAAGTAATAAATTAGTATATATATCATATCCACTTAGTTTATATTTTTTTGCTATCTTGTATATTAATTTTTATAAATAAATCACCATTTTTTCCGCCATTAATTCCGTTTTTTTCCTTGTCCTATTAAACGCATCTTTTCTTTATCTCTTATTCCTGCTGGTATAGATATTGTAAAAGTTTTCATTTTTCCATTTACAGTTCTTAAAGAAACTTTTTATCAGCTCCATAAAAAGCTTCCTCAATAGATACATCTATTTCTGTTTCTATATTTTCACCTTTTGAAGGAAAATTGTTTTTTCTCTTTTGGGTCTGATACATTATACTTTGGAATTGAAACTCCAAAAAACATATTAAAAAATCACTAAAATTGAGCCTTTTTCTCTTTTACTCTCCTCATAATTTACTTTTTTTCTTCCTATATGTGTGTTCCACATTCTGTCATATTTCTTTTTAGACGTAAAATCTGACAAAACCTTATATGCTTCATTTATATCTTTAAATCTTTCTTCTGCGTTTTTGTTTCCTATATTTACATCTGGATGATACTTTTTTGGCTTGCTCTCTATATGCTATTTTTATTTCATCTATTGAAACTTTATTATTGTCTAACCCTAGTATCTTGTAATAATCTTTAAATATCATTAGACATCCTCCTCTTTTAAGGTAAACGTATTATATCACACTTTTTTACTATGAAAATAAATTTTATAAAAAATGCACCAAACTTTTATGCTAAAAAGTTTGGTACATTTCTTATTTTTTAACTTTTACTTATTTTCTAAAGCAAGTTTTATTAAATTATCTAATAAGTCACTATATGAAATACCTGAATGTTTCCATAATTTTGGATACATACTAATTTCAGTAAATCCTGGCATTGTATTTATTTCATTTAAATATATCTTTTTCAGTTTTTTTATCTATAAAAAGTCTACTCTAGCCAATCCTTTGCAATCTAAAGCTTTAAAAGCTTTAATTGCTATCTAACCTTTATTTCTTTTTCTTGATCTTTTGTTATTTCAGCGTTAATAACAACTCTTGAATTATCATTTTTATACTTTGCATCATATGAATAAAAATCCTCTGCTGGTAATATCTCGCCTACACAAGACGCTTTTACATCTTCATTTCCAAGTATAGCACATTCTAATTCTCTTGCTTCTATTCCTTGCTCAATTAAAATTTTATTATCATATTTAGCAGCAACAACTTCTATATTTTTTTTTAATTCCTCTATATTATTTGCTTTACTTATACCAACAGATGAACCCGAATTAGAAGGTTTTACAAAGACAGGAATTCTAATTTCTTATTTATATTTTTCATAACATCATCTAGTGAATTTATTTTTTCATTAAAGTTCTCATCTATATATACATATTTATCCTCAAACTTTCTTATATATGCATATTTTACTTGATTTATCTTTGCTTGATTTAATATAATTTTAGTATATACTTTATCCATGCATGCACAAGATCCTAACACTTTGCACCCAACATATGGCACTTTAATTAATTCCATTAAACCTTGAATCGTACCATCTTCTCCATATAATCCATGTAATACTGGAAATATGACATCAAATTTTTTAAATTCCTATCGGATTTTCAATATTTTCTAATTCAGTTATTTCTTTGCCTATTGGAACTATTTTTATATCTTCTATTTTTTTTTTATATACTTATACCAAACACCTTCTTTTGATATATATATTGGATATACTTCATATTTTTTTCTTTATTTAAATTTTGAATCACAGAAGTTCCTGACACTATAGACACGTCATGTTCTGTAGACATACCTTAAAAAATAACTCCAATTTTTATTTTTCTCATTTTATACTTCCTCCTTTATAAAAAATTAAAGAGCCTCAACAATTTCTTTGAATTTCATACCATTTGATGCTTTTATTAAAATAACGTCATTTTTTTTCATTATATTTTTTATTTTATTTATTGCTTCTAAATTATTATTACAATTAATTATATTTAATTCATTCATACCCAATTTATTTGCTTCGTCAGAAATATACTTGGCATTTTCTCCTACAGTTATTAATATATCTATGTCATTTTTACAATAACTTTTCCAACGTCTCTATGTAATTTTTTTCTGAGAATTCTCCTAATTCTAGCATATCACCTAAAACTGCAATTTTTCTTTCTTTTCCTACTTCCTAAAAAATCTATTGCGGCTTTCATAGAATCATAATTGGCATTATAAGTATCATTAATTATTGTTATATTATTTTTATTTTTTATTTCCATTCTGTTTTTAGTTAATTCAAATTGTAATATTCCTTTTGTATTTTTTTCAATTGGTATTTCAAATAGCTCTGCCACAGTTATAGCACATAAACTATTATAAACAAAATGTTCACCACCAACATTTATTTTTATTTCATATGTTTTATTATTAATATCAACTTTATAATTACTTCCATTTTCATTTGCTTCTATATTATATCCTCTATAGTCACATTTTTCTTTTATTCCATATGTTTTTATTTTATATTTAGAATTTTTATTTTCTTCATACCACTTCTTTAACAAATCATTATCCTTATTTATTACTAATGTTCCATTTTTTTCCAACCCTTCTATTATTTCTAATTTAGCTTTTAATATATTTTCTCTTGACCCTAAATTTCCAATATGTGATGTTCCAACATTAGTAATAACTGCAACATTTGGTTTTTGCTATATTGGTCAAAACTCTTATTTCTCCTAATTTATTCATTCCCATTTCCACAACTAAAGCTTCATGATTTTCAAGTTTCAATATTGTTAATGGTAATCCTATATGATTGTTTAAATTTCCTTGGGTTTTTAATACTTTAAATTTAGTTTTTAACACACTTGCTACTATATCTTTTGTACTTGTTTTTTACCTACACTACCAGTAATTGCAATTACTGGTATATTGTATAAACTTCTTTTATACTTTGCTATATCTTGAAGTGCTTTTATAGTATCTTTTACTTTTATTATAGATACATCACCATATTTTTTACTTTTTCTAATTCTATTTCTATATCTTGAATAATACATACTTTAGCACCTTTTTTCTAAAGCTTCTAAATAAAACTTATTTCCATCAAAATTTTCTCCTTTTATTCCTATATATACATCCCCACTATTTATAGTTCTAGTATCTTTTGAAAAGTTTTTACATATTTCATTTTTATTACCACAAACTAATTCAGCATTACATATATTAACTATATCCTTTAAAAAATTTCTTTATTTTCCATAAGTTTACCTCCATTTTTTTCATTTTAAATTATATTCCAACTTATTTATTTTTACAACATATTTTTATTATAGTAAAAAAAAAAAAAGTCCAAATACATTTTAATAATGTTCAAAATGTATTTAAACCTTTTAAATTACTATTCTACACTTCTATTGGCTATTTCTATTGCTTTTTTTTTACTATATTTCCACAATTTTAGATGAAACATTCTGCCATCCACCATCTTTTTTTACTTGTTCATATACTCCAAGTTCCTTTGCTATCTCTTCTCTTAAAATTTCGGAAATCATTGAATTTCTATTTTTCGACATAATAAACCTCCTTAAGAAAACAAACCTATTTTGTTTTCTTAATAATATTATTATCAATTTTTTATATCTTATTTAAGCAATTATAACCTTACATGGTTAAAGTTCCATTTGGAGTGTTTAATATTACTAAAATATCTTCTTCTTTTCCTGTCTGCGTATTAATATACACTAAAAATTCTCTATCTTCAACTTTCCCCTTAAATTCCCAACACAATACTTCTGTTTTATATTCTGTCGGAATCATAGCTAAATTTTCACTTAATATTTGCAAATCTTTATTTAATGATTCTTTAGCTTTTTCTTTAGTTATTTTAACTTCTTGTAAATTTCTTTCTTCATGAATTTAAATATCCTGTAGTTTCAATTCCTAATATTTCTCCATTATCCAAAGCAACTTTTAATTTTATCAAATCCGGATACATTATTACATTATTTTGCATATATGCATAATTAATTGTTACAATTCCATCTTGTTTTATATAATATGTCTCTTTCATATTTTTTTATTTCTCTTGATTCTAAAAATTGTTTTCCTAATTCATTTGCTTTTTTTCTTGTGTTATTGATTCTGTTTCAACATTTCTATTACAGTTCATAAATACTATATGACCACCTTTTTTGAAACCGAAATCAAAAATCATGCTCATTGTTATTAAGTTTTGCTATAAAATCATACGAATGTATATTTTAATTTTCTGAATTTCCATTTGAATTTATTTCTTTTTATTTTATCTTTCCCAATAAATTGAGTTGCAATATCCTTTGCCTTGTTTTCGTCTATCTCTTCTCCTGTTAATCCCTTTCTTTCTGGATTTGTTAAATGTTCAGAAAAAGCTCCATCATATATCAATCCTGAATACTCATGAAAATTTTTTCTTCTAGATTGCTGAAACTATCTTTGGATATATTACTAACTTGCTGTGAAAAAAAACACTACTTCCTTTTTTAGTCAATTCTCCCCAGCTAATTCTTCCATCATTTATATCTACAGATAATTGATTCAATGTATTTTCCAATTCTATTGCATAACTGTGCAATTTTTTTAAGTTATTTAAATCTTCTTGTGTCAAAGCTTCATTGTATATATTTTTCTAGATAACGTGTAACTATAATCACTTACTTGATTTAAAAATTTTGATGTATTAGATAGTTCATTTCTATTGGTAATCTTGCTAAATAACTTTGAGCAAGATTAGCTTCTTCCATGACAGGTTTTGCTCCATGTTCTGAGTGTTAGAAATTAACGATTTTGCTAAAAACATTTTCTATGCCATATTATAATCATTTTTTTTGAAGTATATATATACCTATATTTGCAATTATTAATCATTTTTAGTCTATATTAATAATTATATATCCATAATAATTGCAATTAAAACAATAATCAATGTTAGCATGTGTCTATCTTGGAGCCTATTTTTCCAATCATATACCTTTTGCTTTATTTTTCCCATTTTCTCTTCCTTTCTATTTACAAAATCTATGTTTTCCTATCGTTTTATTACTGGTCTTGACCAAATCCAACTATTAGTAGCAGTATTAGGATTAAAATAATATATTGCTCCACCTGTTGGATCCCAACCATTTAGAGCATCTTGCGCCGCCTTTACTACTGTAGAATTATCTTTAATTGGAACATTAATTTGTCCATCAGATACTGCTGTAAATGCTCCCGGTTCATAAATTACACCTGCAATGGTATTAGGGAAACTTGGATTTTTCACTCTATTTAAGATAACTGCACCTACAGCAACTTGCCCTTCGTAACTTTCTCCTCTTGCCTCTCCGTTTATCGCTCTTGCTATTAATTGTACATTTGAAACATTTGAATTTGTTGCAGCTATTGATATATTTTCTTTAACACCAATAAGAAAAATATTATATGTTGCAATTGTTGAAAAAATAATTAAAAAATATTATCAACATTATTTTTACTATTCTTTTCAAATTTTTCTCCTTTCAAATTTAATTATTTATTAAATATTGTTTCTTTTTATTAAATATTATTTTTTTTTTTTGAAATTTTTTGTAAAAACAAATTTAATATGCTATAATTTAATAAATTTTATCGAAGAAAGGATTTTTTTGATATAAATGAAAAAAAATAATTATATTTTACGCATCTTATGGAGGTGGCCATTTATCAGCAGCCAGATCCATCAAGGAATATATAGACAATAACTTTAATGATGTAGAAACAGAAATTGTAGATTGCATTCATTATATTAGTAAAAGAATTGATAAAATGACAACTTCTGCTTATAAGTATATGGCAAAAAATGCTCCTAAACTTTGGGGAAACGTTTATAATAATTCTCAAAAGGCTTTTTAGCAAAATTTAGTAATACCGCTAATCGTTTTTTAGCCTCAAAATTATATCATCTATTTCAAGAAGAAAGACCTGATATAGTTATTTCTACTCATCCATTTGGATCACAAATGACTAGTTATTTAAAGAAAAAAAACAAAACAAAATGTATTTTAGCTAGTATTCTTACAGATTTTGCTCCACATGATCAGTGGCTTGTAGGAAATGAATTTATAGACTATTTTTTTGTTGCTCATGAAGAAATGAAATATCAGCTTATTGATTACGGAATTCCTAGTTTTAAAGTATTTGCTACTGGAATACCTGTCTCAAGTAGATTTTTACGAACTTATGATAAACATGAAATTTTTAATTTTTTTAAATTAAATCCTAATAAAAAGTTAATTTTATTTTTTGGGGGAGGAGAATTTGGTCTTGGAAAAGAACGAACTATCAATATTTTTAAATATCTTTGCCAGAACACTGATAAATATCAAATTGTTGCAATCTCCGGAAAAAACCAAAAAATGAAAAATAGTTTTGAAAACTTTGTTACTGAAAAAAATGCAAATGATATTAAAATTTTTGAATATACAGATAAAATTCCAGAGCTAATGCATATTTCAAGCTTAGTAATAACAAAGCCTGGCGGATTAACATCTTCAGAAAGTTTGGCTTCTCGGTCTACCTATTATAGTTATTAATCCTTTACCCGGTCAAGAAGAATCAAATGCTTCTTATTTAGAAGAACACCATGCTGCCATTTGGTTAAAAAAAAATGATGATAATATAGAAGAAACATTGTCTAATGTATTAGATAATTCAAATACTTTAGAGAAATTACAAACTCAGGCCAAACTAATTGGAAAACCTAATTCAACTAGAGACATTTGTGAGATTATTTTAAATAGTAAAAAATAAATATTTGTTTTATGAAACACATAAGCACTAACCTCATATATTTATTAATGGAGGTAAGTGCTTATGTGTTTTAATAATCTTTCTGGCTGTGAATTAGTCACTTTAGCCAGCATTTTATCCATTTATATTTCTAATGATTTATCGCCAGATGAAATTGATACTCTTGGAAACTTTTTTTTCCGCACTTGGTTCTAATTTAAGTACAATTGCAACTGCACAAATAGAATTATAACTTCCGATACATAAAAAGTCTTTTATAATTCTCTTCTTCCCTCCAGAGCCTTACTTAATGTAATTTCATCTGTATATTCTAAATCTCCTCCCACTGGTATTCCATGTGCAATTCTTGTAACTTTTATTCCTAGTGGTTTTATTAATTTTGATAAATACATTGCGGTTGCTTCTCCTTCTACTCTTGGATTTGTTGCTAATATTATTTCTTTTACGTCTCCTTCCATTAATCTTGAAAGTAATTCTTTTATTTTTATATCATCTGGTCCAACACCATTCATTGGTGATATAGATCCATGAAGCACATGATAAACCCCTTTAAATTCATGTGTTTTTTCCATTGCTACTATATCTTTTACATCTTCTACTACACATATAATAGATTTGTCTCTTCCTTTATTTGCACAAATCATACATGGATCTGTATCTGATATATTATAGCAAATAGAACAATATTTTTAGATTTTTTTTTTGCTTTAATATACTGTTTACAAATTCTTTTGTTTCCTCTTCACTTGAATTTAAAATATAAAAAGCAAGTCTCGCAGCAGTCTTCTTCCTATACTCGGTAATTTTTCAAAAGCTTTCTATTAATTTTTCTATTGATGGTGAATAGTATGACATATATTATTGCCTCATTTCTTACATAATTCCTGGTATATTATATTTTCCAAATTGAGCAGCTTGCGCACTGTCAACTTTTCTTAAAGCTTCATTAACACATGTTATTATTAAATCTTGTAGCATCTCTACATCTTCTGGATCTACAACATCTTTTTTTATAACTATTTCTTTCACTTCTTTATTTCCAGATACTTTTACATAAACAGCTCCTCCACCAGAACTTGCATCAAATTCTTTTGCTTGCTAATTCTTCTTGTGATTTTTCCATATCTGCTTGCATTTTTTTTGCTTCTTTCATTAATTGGTTTATATTCATACCACCAAATCCTCCCATTCCAGGAAATCCTCTTTTGCCATTTTATCATTCCTCCTTAAAATTATTCTTCTATAATATTTATTGGCATATCAATATTATTTGTAATATTATCTATGCTATTTTTTTTTGCACAATTTTTGGTAAATTATTTTCATCTAATAATTTTACAACCATGTCTTTTCCACATTCCATTGAAACTAACTTAGTAAGTTCTGATAAATTTTCCGGTTTTTCTAGAATTGCTTTTCCGAAAGATGTTAATCCATTCGGGAACTCTATTCCTACCATCATATCATTAAGAACCCTAGCATTTGTATTAATTAAATTTGTATACAACATAATTTTTCCATTTTGCTTTAAATTGTTAACTATACTAGGCCATGTATCTATTTTTTTAAAATTTTCTAGACTATTAGTTCGATTTTTTTATTTTCTTTTAAATTATTCTCCATTTTTTTTCAATATTTGCATTTTTATTAAATTTTGAGCTTTGTTATCCACATTTTTGAAGAATTGTGGATAATACCTTGTTGAATTTCACTTATTTCTTTTTCTAATTTATTTCATTTTTTTTATTAATTCTTCTCTATCATTTACTTGTTCTATGCTACATAATTTCATTATTCCTACTTGTAAAAAATAATTGTTTTTTGAGAAGCCCATTTTAAATCGTTGTCCAACTCTGATAAATCGAAAATTACTTTTAAAAGTTTCTCTTTAGAAGTTTTATCTGCTAACTTTGCTATTTTATTAACTTCTTCTTCTGTATATAAATCAATCTTTTTTTACTTGTTTTAAACAATAATATATCTTTTGTATATTTTATTATTTCCCAAGTTAAATTATTTATATCTTTTCCATCATCAATTAATTTATCTATAGTATCTAATCCTTGTTGCATATTTTTTCTAAAATAGCCTCTACTATCTTATTGATATATTCTGTTTCTGGTATTCCTACTAAATTTTTTACTTTTTTGTACATCAATTTCATTACTTCCATCTTGTATACAACGATCTAATATGCTTAAAGCATCTCTCATTGCTCCTTCAGCCAATGATGCAATTGTTTTTAGTGCTTCTTTTGTTATTTTTACATTACTTTTTTCACAAACATATTCTAGCCAATTAGCTATATTATTATCTGATATTTTTTTAAAATCAAATCTTTGACATCTTGATAAAATTGTTGCCGGTAACTTTTGAGGTTCTGTCGTTGCTAATATAAATTTAACATGTTCTGGTGGTTCTTCTAATGTTTTTAACAATGCATTAAAAGCCCCTGTTGATAACATATGTACCTCGTCTATAATATAGACTCTATATTTAGCTTTTGTTGGTAAAAAATTAACTTCATCCCTAATTGAACGGATATCTTCTACACTATTATTAGATGCTGCATCCATTTCTACTATATCAGTTAACGATCCTGCTATTGCAGCTTTGCAAATTTCGCATTCATTACAAGGCTCTCCATCCTTAGGGTTTAAGCAGTTTACGGCTCTTGCTAAAATTTTGGCAGCAGAAGTCTTTCCAGTTCCTCTACCTCCATTAAATAAATAAGCATGGCCAACTCTTCCAGATTTTATTTGGTTTTTTAATGTTTTAGTAATATGCTCCTGTCCAACAATTTGATCAAAAACAGGTGGTCTAAATTTTCTATATAACGCTGTATATGCCATTTTTTCACCTCTATTATAACAAAAAAATAGTACGAGATTTTATTTACTTTTCTAGCCTCTCTATGGAAAATAAAATTCCACATAAAATCACTACTTATTGCTGCTTCCTTCCAGATCTGACAAGGTTCATAGCTATTTATTGGATTTTTACTTTCCATACAAAGGCTAGAAGTATTCTCATACCATTTGAATTATATAATGTTTTTACCATTTAATCAAGTATTTATTTTAATTTTCTCTTTTAAATACAAATTTATCCGTATCAGTTATTTCTTTTGTACTAGTTCCTTCATCTAAAATATTTCCACATGGTAAATCTAAGTTTATATTTGTTCTATAGTTTTTATTATTTATTTTTATTACCAAGTCAAATGAAACAGAAAATTCTAACTTTTTTTCATTTTTTCCTAATTTTTTATTAATGAACCATCATGTTTTATTTCTGTATCTTCATTAGACTCATATGTACCAATTCCTGTATTTATAAAAACTCATTGAAATATTTCCACCTTGGTTTCCAATTTCAAGTGTTTTTGTATTATTTTTATTTGATCCAATATATTCTAATTTATCCTCTATAATATATTCATCTTTATATTGATATATTCTACCATCTACGCTGCTTGGCATATATGCTTTTATATTTCCTATTTTGGAGTACTATTAATATTAATATTTTCTATTTTTACACTTTCTATAATACTTTCTTTGTTGTCTTCACCATTTTTTTCAATATAAATATAAACATCATTATTTTGAATCAAATTTAATTTCCATTTTATATTTTGATCATTTTCTTCTGGTTCTAATCCTTCAGCAGTACTTATAATAGTTATCTTTGAAAGCTTAAAAGGCATATTTTTTTCTCCTTCTACATTATATTTAATAATAACTATTACTACTATTGTTAATATTACTATTAACATTGCAATACTAATACTTGCTTTTATTGCTCTTTTTATATTATCTTCCTTCAAACACATTCCCCTAAATCTGTTTTTCTTTTCTCTTAATTCTTTAAAAAATTTTTTATTATTTGCTCACATTCTTCTTGCATTACACCTGTTTGTACTTCTACTTTATGATTACATGGATAATCTTCCAATAAATTTAAAATTGAACCACATGCTCCTGTTTTGTAATCCATTGCGCCTATATACACTTTTTTATCCTTGATTGTATTAATGCTCCTGCACACATACTACATGGTTCAAGTGTAACATACATTTCGCAATCTGTAAGTCTCCACGTGCCCAATTTTTTTTACTTGCTTTTTTATTGCAAGTATCTCTGCATGTTTAGTTGTATCAAATTTTGTTTCTTTTTTAAATTATAGGCTTTTGCAACAACTTCTCCATTTTTTATAATAACTGCTCCAACAGGTATTTCGTCTTTATTGTATGCTTTTTTTGCTTCTTTTAAAGCTATCTTCATATACTTTTCTTCCACATAAAAACTCCTAACGTTTGTAAATGTACAAAAAACGATTCTAAATATTTTTCATATATTATGAAATTTATAAAATGTAGAATCGATTTTTATTTTGGTGTGCGAAACAGGAATCGAACCTGCGACCTGCAGTTTAGGAAACTGTCGCTCTATCCTACTGAGCTATTCGCACATATAATTACATATATGTATTATAACATAAAAAAATTTTTTTGCAACAAATCCTAATAATTAACATTTCTATTTAGATTTACTATATTAACATTTTTTGCTATAATTATTATTGTAACTATTTATTTTAGGAGGATTTATGCAAAAAAATATTAGGATATATGAGAAAAGCAGTAGACAATTATAACATGATTAAAGATGGAGATAGAATACTTGTTGCATTATCTGGTGGAAAAGATTCCACTACGTTATTACTTGGATTAAAAAATCTTCAAAGATTTTATCCAAAAAGTTTTGAATTATTAGGCGTAACTATAAATCCTGGATTTGAAAACTTCGATACCACTAATATTTATAATTTGTGCAAAAATTTAAATATTCCTTATATAGAAGAAAAAAACTCATATAAAAGAAATTGTTTTCGATATAAAAAACGAAAAAAATCCCTGCTCTTTTGTGTGCTAATTTACGAAGAGGTGCTTTAAATAGCATTGCTATTAGAGAAAACTGTACTAAAATAGCTTTAGGTCATAATGAAGATGATGTTCTAGAAACATTTTTTCTTAATTTGTTTTATGGAGGTTCTATTAATACCTTTAGTCCAGTTAGTTATATGAATAAATCCAAAATAACTTTAATTAGACCTTTAATCTATGCTCCCGAAAAATATATAAAACATTTTGTTAAGAAAAATAATATTCTACTTATGCCTAAAATATGTCCAATGGATGGTTTTTCCAAACGTGAAAATATGAAAAGTTTAATTTTTCAACTTCAAAAAGATATTCTAATATCAAATCAAATCTATATGGGGCAATTAAAAAAGTAGTATTGAAGGTTGGAAAAACGAATAACCCTTAAAGAAAACGTCCATTATATATTTTTTACTATTTAAAATTTTATAAAGAAGCTATTTTCTAAATTTTTTAAAAATAGCTTCTTTATTAGGTTCGACCGTTATTTAATTCTAACTAACTTTTCACAATTTATTATCTATCTTATATAAATTGCAATATTACCTCATTTAAAATTCTAAAATTTCCTTAAAATAATCATTCAATTCTCTAACTAGTCCTCCCTCTTTATCTGAGTGATATCTTTTTTTATCATTTTTAATATAATTGTATAATAAGCATTTGTGCCACCGGTACTATTGTTATTATCCTTATCAAATACTTCTTCTAATAATGTATGTTTTTTATCATATTATTAATCTTCTCAATTTGACTTGTTTCTAATCTTTTTCTTTGCTTTCATTTTTTCCTCCATATTGCTTATCTCCTTGTAATATTCCATCTTCTACTTTATAGCTATAATTTAAAGAAGTAGATCCATAATATAATGAAATCTTTTTCAAAATATGTATTATCTTCATCTTTTTTGTTACATCCTGTTACTAAAAAGCTGTTCCAACTAATATTGAAATTAATATTACTATACTTAAAAATTTTTTCATACAAAATTCCTCCTATTTTTATCTTATTTTATAATTATTGTATTTATATTATACTTTTTACTATAATTTAGATGCTTTTTTCTTATCATCTTTGTTGGCTTTATACAAAGTTTAATGATTAATATTTTTATTTAATGTTTTTCTTATTTTGTAGTTATAGTTTTTACAGGAACTTTCTAACAAAAAATAGCATTAATCAAAGTTTAGTGATTAATACTATTCTACCATTTTTAAATATGGTCGAGGTGGTATTTACTACAACCCACCTCTAACGCCCTATACATAAATGTTTCAAAACATATTTTTTATTTTAAAACAATTTTTTATAACTCCTACTTTTGTATTAATCTAATATATATATTTAATAATTTTCAATGTAATTTATGCTCTTTCTCTCTTTAAATAATCTATTACTTTTTTTGAGTTTCTTTTTTTGTTTATAATAATTGTAAATATCTCCATAAGTATTAATGGTTGTTTCAATATTAGCATGTCCCATCAACTTCTGTAATACTGGTAAATCTACACCTGCCTCTATGCACCTTGTTGCAAAAGTATGACGAGGCATATGTGTATTAACAGGAATTGTAATTCCTGCATTTTTACATATTCGTTTAAAAGCCGAATTTATAGTGTTATTTACATACAACTTTTTATTTGCTCGACAGAATAAAACCTTATTTTTATTTTCTATTTCATTTTTTAAAGCAGATTTTATAATATCCTCTGTTAATTCATTTATTTCAATATTCCTTTTACCACTTTTAGTTTTTGTTGGACCAATTACAGTATTTTTATTTCTGTCTTTTGTTAATGTTTTTTGTTATTTTAATCATTTTATTATCTAAATCAATGTCTTCATTATAATTTAATGCTAAAACCTCTCCAATTCTCATACCAGTATATAAGCATATTAATATAATATTTTTGTAAATTGAATTGTGTTTTTCTAAATAAACCTCTAACTTCTTCTGTTCCGTAATCGTCAAAGCAACAACATCTTTATCTTCTTTCAAACTTTTAGGCCTTTCTATTGTTGATATATTTGTATTGTAAGCATTTGCCTTTGTCTTCCCCATTCTATATTTAGAATCTTCAATTTCTTTTGCAATAGTTGCTATTGTTTTTTCCGTTCTTTTCATTTCAATAAGAGTGCCCGATTTTTTTCATATCTAATTTGTATTTGTACATTTTATCTAATGCTTCTTCTTGCGTTCCTGCTGTAAATGTTTTTCTAATTGGTTCTCCTGTTTCAATATCTTTTCCTATTGTTAAAGTAGCTTTATGTTGTTCATTAATATAGAATTTATCGCAGTTTTCTGCGTCTTTTAATTCTTACACTTACTACATTTGCTCATTTCTTTTTTATTTTTTCTGTTTTGGCAAATGGATCTGTCTTTACATTTTTTACACATAGTACACATTGGCAAAATCTGATTTTTTCTTTTCAGATTTTATTAAATATGAACCTACTGTATAGCCTTTTGAATTCATAATATTTCCTCACTTTCTTTAAAAAATTTAAGGAAATGTAGTGTTACAATTGATGTGAAACAAAATTATACGAAAGGACTTGAATCACTTATGGATATTATAACACAAAAAATAAAAAAAATACAAAGAGATATTTACCACATGAATTAAAAAAACAAGAATATATGCAGTAGAAATGTATAGAAATTGTGGAGATATCGAGTATGTATGTAGATATCAAGAACATCACTGTGGAGATGGAATAAGAAGTATGATGGTAGTAAAGAAAGTTTAACAGATAAAAGCCATAGACCATTAAGTAAGCATCCAACAGCACACACAGAGACAGAAATCAAGTGGATTAGAGATTTGATAAGAAGAAATCCACATATAACATTAAATGAGATATGGTATAAATTGAAAATAAACAAAGGATATACAAGAAAACCAGTATCATTATATAGGATATTAAGAAAAATAGGATATTATAATAATCCAGAAATAAAAGGAACAAGTAAAAAACACAATAAAGAATATTACACCCCAAAGCAAATAGGTGAAAAAATGGCAAATAGACGTAAAATATGTACCAATGGAATGCAAAACAAAAGGGTTGGCAAAAGAAATAAGATATTACCAATATACATGCATAGATGAGGCAAGT
>VOFC01003111.1_pt1 | contig 43043 bp, 47 predicted proteins | sample 5384161 | NCBI WGS metagenome assembly VOFC01 (sample SAMN12384722, study PRJNA508395) | human gut metagenome | isolation source: healthy gut B | host: Homo sapiens
CTCTGCCGACCTGCGGGAGTTCATCCGGGACAACCACCTCGACCTTTCGCTGGACGGCTGCCTGAACCCCCAGGACGCTTTCGGCAGCCACGACGACGCCGACCACGTCTACAACACCCCCCGCGCATGGTTCATGCTTCGCCACCTCAACCCGAACACCTGGGTCTGGGACGGCCCTGCCGCCGACTACGGCCCCCGCTCGGACGACCTGCCCTGGTGCATGGTGCCGGAGCGGAAGCTGACCCCGGAGGACGTGAAGTATGTGCTGTCCTCCCACTATCAGGGGACTCCCTTCGACCCCTACGCCAGCTACGGCGACAAGAGCATGAAGGGAGCTTACCGCTCCATCGGCATCAACCGCAACGACTTCATGGCCCTCATCCAGATGCGGCCTGACCTGCCCGAGGACATCCGTGCAGTGGAGTGGATCGCCTACGCCTCCAACGCCTTCAACACCATGGTGCCCTTCTACGCCAACGTGGAGACTACCCCGGCCTACCTCGCCGGCACCACCGGCGAGGTGTCCACCGACAGCTTCTACTGGGTCAGCCGGATGATCGCTGCGATGGCGGACGCTTCCTACGCCAAGAGCCTCATCCATGTGGAGCGGTATGAGGAGGGCGTTCTTTCCGCCAGCCGCGCTCTGCTGAACCAGTACGATAAGAACATCGCTTCGGCCGAGGAGAGCCAGCGCGCCGCCCTGCGGGAGGAGGCCAACACCGCTATCGCTGCCGAGCTGAAGAAGCGGGCTTCCGATACGCTGGATAAGGTCCTCTTTGAGCTGAGCAGCGGCATGAAGAACGCCTACGCCCGTTCGGATGCCTGAATCGCATCCGACCCGGAAGGGAAAATCATTTCCGACAAAACTGTCAAAAACGGTCAAATCGACCCACAAAACCGTCATCCGCCCCGAAGCTGACCGCTCCGGGGCGATTTTTTTTTGTGCTCTTTTTTGCGGGTTGTATCCCACTTCTTGTGCAGAATGCATGATTTTAACGGAAATATTTTGGCAGATGAGTTGACGGAAAGTGATTGATTTTGACGGAATATTTGCTATAATACAGACAGAAACAGTCAAAACGATTCAAACACAACCAAAAACGTGCAACAGGAGGGATGAAGATGTTGGCAGAAGAGAGGCTGGCCCGCATCATGAAGCTTCTGAGCCAGCAGCGCACCGCGACGGTGCAGGAGCTCTGCGAGGCGCTGGATGCCAGCGAGTCCACCATCCGCCGCGATCTGAACGAGCTGGACAGGATGGGCAAGGTGAACAAGGTACACGGCGGCGCGACCCTGCCGGACAGCCAGTTCCTCGCCGACGAGCCGACGATGGCAGCGAAGGAAGCGCTGGCCGTCGTCCAGAAAAAGTGCATCGCAAAGGCGGCGGCGGCCCTCATCACCGCAGAGGATTTCGTCTTTCTGGACGCCGGCAGCACCACGCTGGCGCTGGCCCGGGAGCTGAGCGGCCCGGCGCTGGACGCCCGGTACGTCACCAACGGCGTGGCCCACGCCCGTACGCTGGCCCAGAAGGGCTGCAAGGTCTTTCTGGTGGGCGGTCTGCTGCGGCCCGAGACGGAGGCCATCATCGGAGCTGCGGCCCTCCACAGCCTGCAGCAGTACAACTTCACGAAAGCGTTCCTGGGGGCAAACGGCGTGGCGCTGGACGCAGGATTCACGACCCCCGACCCCGAGGAAGCGGCTGTCAAGGCCACGGTCGTGCGCCGGGCGAGAGAAGCCTGGTTCCTCGTGGATGACTCGAAGTTCGCCTGCATCTACCCGGCGGTCATCGCCGAGCTGTCCGGCGGCGCGATCCTGACGAATCATTGTCCGAATCCGAAATACAGACAATTCACTCTGGTAAAGGAGGCAGCAGAATGATCTATACTGTGACATTCAACCCGGCCATCGACTACGTCGTGCGGCTGGACACGCCGCTGGAAGTGGGCGAGGTGAACCGCGCCAAAGGCGAGGACTGTGTGCTGGGCGGCAAGGGCATCAACGTGTCCGGTGTGCTGGCCGAGCTGGGATGCCGGAGCACGGCGCTGGGCTTTGTGGCCGGTGAGACGGGTGCGTGGCTCGAGCGGGGTCTGGCCGCGCAGGGCATCACCACCGACTTTATCCACCTGGAGCAGGGCATGACCCGCATCAACGTCAAGATAAAGGCGGGGCAGGAGACTGAGCTGAACGGCGCAGGCCCGGACATCCCCGAGAGCGCCATGGAGCAGCTGGAAGCACAGCTCGATCAGCTGGCCGAGGGCGACATCCTCATTCTGGCGGGGAGCATCCCGTCCAGCCTGCCCCAGACCACCTACGAGCGTCTGCTGGCCCGTCTGGAAGGCCACGGCGTCCACACGGTGGTGGATGCCACCCGCGACCTGCTGGTGAACGTATTGCAGTATCACCCCTTCCTCATCAAGCCCAACGACCACGAGCTGGGCGAGATCGTGGGGCGCACCCTTACCACCGACGCCGACATCACCGCTGCTGCACGCACCTTACAGGAAAAGGGCGCACGGAACGTGCTGGTGAGCATGGCCGGGGATGGCGCGCTCCTGCTGGACGAGAAGGGCGAAGTCCACCGCATCGGTACGCCCAAGGGCAAGGTGGTCAACAGCGTGGGCGGAGGCGACAGCATGGTGGCCGGTTTCGTGGCAGGCTACCTGCGCAGCGGCAGCTATCGGGAGGCCCTCCGGCTGGGCACCGCCTGCGGCAGTGCCACTGCGTTCAGCCTCGGGCTGGCAAAGAAGGAGAAGATCGACGCCCTGCTGGCGACGATTTGAGCGATAGAAGGAAACAAGAAGAGGAGACACACTATGCGAATCACGGAATTGTTTACGGCACAGTCCATCGCGCTGGACGAGGCCCAGCAGGACCGCAGCCAGATCATCGACCGTCTGGTGGAACTGCAGGCGACCCATGGCAACATCAAGGATAAGGAGGCCTACAAAAAGGGCCTCTACGCCCGCGAGGACGAAGGCTCGACCTATGTGGACAACGGCATCACCGTCCCCCACGCCAAGTGCGACTGCGTCACCCGGCCCAGCCTCGCGGCCCTCCGCCTCAGCACCCCGGTGCAGTACAATGCCGAGGACGACGGCAAGACCGATCTGCTGTTTGCCATCGCAGCCCCCAAGAACGGCAGCCTCCATGTGGATATGCTGGCCCGTATGATGCAGATGCTCATGAATGAGGACTTCGTGGAGAAGCTGCGCACCGCCAAGACCCCGGCGGACTTCCTCGCCGCCATCGACGCGCAGGAGGAAGAGCAGTTCGGCGATGAGAGCTTCACCGATCAGGAGGTCGGGAATGTGGGCTGCCGGGTGCTGGCTGTCACCGCCTGCGTCAACGGCATCGCCCACACCTACATGGCCGCTGAGGCCCTGAACAAGGCTGGTGCAAAGATGGGCGTGCCCATCAAGGTGGAGACCAACGGCTCCGACGGCGCAAAGAACATCCTGACCAAGGACGAGATCGCCAACTGCGACGGCATCATCGTGGCGGCGGAAAAGAAGATCGAGACGGCCCGCTTCGACGGCAAGCCCGTCCTCTTCACCCGCGTGGACGACGGCATCCATAAGCCCGAAGAGCTCATTCACAAGATAACCTCCGGCGAGGTGCCGGAGTTCCACGCTAAGGGCGGCGCACAGGCCGGGGAGGACGCTTCTGCCTCCGACAGCTTTGGCCGCAGCCTCTACAAGAACCTGATGAACGGCGTCTCCCACATGCTGCCCTTCGTGGTGGGCGGCGGCATCATGATAGCGCTGGCCTTCCTGCTGGACGATTACAGCATCAATCCCTCCAACTTCGGCATGAACACCCCGCTGGCCGCTTTCTTCAAGACGGTGGGCTCTGCGGCCTTCAGCTATATGCTCCCCATCCTGGCGGGCTTCATCGCCATGTCCATCGCAGACCGTCCGGGTCTGGCCGTCGGCTTCGCAGGCGGCGTGCTGGCCATGAACGGCACCAACTTCGCCGGTATCGCCGCTGGTGAGACCACCGGCATCTCCGGCGGCTTCCTGGCCGCTCTGCTGGCTGGTTTCGTGGCCGGTTATGTGGTGGAGTTCCTCAAGAAGATCACCGAGAAGCTCCCCGCCAGCCTGAACGGCATCCGTCCCATGCTCATCTACCCGCTGGGCGGCATCCTCATCGTGGGTGCTGTCATGTGCGGCATCAACCCCGTCATGGGCATGATCAACACCGCCGTGACCAACTGGCTGAACGCCATGGGCGGTACCTCCAAGGTCCTGCTGGGTGCTATCGTGGCCGGTATGATGAGCATCGACATGGGCGGCCCCTTCAACAAGGCGGCTTACGTCTTCGGCACCGCAGCCCTCGCCTCCGGCAACTATGAGGTCATGGCTGCTGTCATGGTGGGCGGCATGGTGCCTCCCATCGCCATCGCCCTCTCCACCACTTTCTGCCCCAGGAAGTGGACTCCCGACGAGCGCCGCAACGGCATCGTCAACTACATCATGGGCCTCTGCTTCGTCACCGAGGGCGCGATCCCTTACGCTGCCGCTGACCCGCTGCGCGTCCTGCCCAGCTGCGTCATCGGCGCGGCCCTCTCCGGTGCCCTGTCCATGACCTTCGGCTGCGCCCTCCGCGCTCCTCATGGCGGCATCTTCGTCTTCCCGGTGGTGGATCATGCGGTGATGTACTGTGTGGCTCTGGCCATCGGCAGCGTCGTGGGCGCGGTCATCCTGAGCCTGCTCAAGAAAAACCGCACCGAAGAATAATCAGGCTATTCGCTTCCTTTTCAAGTATAAACAGCCAAAGGCCCCCATCCGGCATCTGCCGGATGGGGGCCTTTGGCGTATAAGATACAGTTAAAAAAGGCTCTCCCAAGGGGGAGGCTTGGCAGAGCCATAAAAACCTGTATAAAACACAAAAACCCGCCTGGCAGCGGGTTTTTGTGTATAGAGGGGTGGGAAAGTATATAAAGTGGTGAATCGCGCGTGATCAGTCGGCAGCATATCGTACCCGAACACCGGGATCCCCGGCGGTACATCAGAACTTCAGTGACGCTGCCTTGCAGTATGTATTATACCCGAATTTGTTTTCTTGTCAAATGCAAAAATTTGGTTTCGCTTTAATTTAGCACTTTACTTTTTGACAAAAACTTTATATAATTAAAGACGGCAAAACGAAAACTGACTTTTGCGCAGGTTGTGCTATTGCTACAACAATAAAACTTTACTTTCAAAGAAAAATTTTAGGTAATGTAACATATTTCAAAAGGAGTACTTTTCCCATGGACGATTTGGACCGCAAGATTCTCGCCCTCCTCGCAAAGAACGCCCGTATGCCGGTGAAGGAGATCGCCGAAAAGGTGGCACTGACCAGCCCCGCCGTCTCCAGCCGCATCCATAAGCTGGAAACAGACGGCATCATCAGCGGCTACACCGTGATGCTCAACCGCCCCGCCGACCGGGTCTATGTGGACGCACTCATCAGCCTCTCGGTGGCCCCGTCCCAGCGAGACGAGCTGGTGGAGCTGATGAAGAACAGCAAGGAGGTGCTGCAGTGCTACCACGTCACGGGAGCTTACACCTTCCTCATCAAGGTGAGCTGCGGCAGTATGCCCCAGCTGGAGCACCTGATCCTGCAGTTCCAGAAGCTGGGCACCACCAGCACCCAGATCATCCTCTCGACGCCCGTGAACCACGGCGACCTTCAAGCCATGATGCTGTAAGCGTTCATAGAACTGTTACACTTGTGGGTGCAATTTTCGCCAGCCGTGGGACGTTTACCGAATAGCAGGGCTAAATCATCAAATACTATCACTGCACACCGAAAACCTCACCCTGCAAACGAAAGGATAAATTGAATATGAAACGTATCATTGCTTGTCTGATGGCCGGTATCCTGATGCTGGCTCTGGTGGGCTGCGGCGCGTCGGCAGCTCCGGCAGCGCGTCTTCTGCCGCGAAGAAAGATTACACCCAGATCCTCCACGACGCCCGCAGCGACGAGGACAACAAGTATGAGATGATATTCACCAAAGGCGAGGACGGCAAGTTCACGGCCCAGTACGGCTACAGCAAGGAGTATGAGGCCGACCAGCTCAATCCGATGAGGTGGCCAACATGATGATGCCCCTGCTGGGCCTTGGAGGATGGCATGGCGACGAGGATTTTGCCGCCTCCCTTTCCACAATGATGGTGCAGAGCTATGGCCTTGCCATCGTCAAGCCTGCCGAGGGCAGAACGCAGGACGTGGTAGACGCCCTGAATGCCTATGTGGAGAGCGAGCAGCAGTCCATGGAGCATTATCTCGAGGACCAGTATCAGATCGCCAAGAACGCGAAAGTGGAGACTCTTCCCTCCGGCGAGGTGGTCCTTGTCTGCTGTGAGGACAGCGATACCGTCCTTGCCAACCTGAAAAAAGCGCTGGCCGCTTAAAAACGAATCACACGCAAAAAAAAGAACGCCTGCTTCCAGTTGGAAGCGGGCGTTCTTTGCAGGATGGGCAGTACAGAAATTATTCAGCTTTCACGTCGATGGCGTTGACGATCTTGTTGGCGATGTACTCGTGGCCCTGAATGGTGGGGTGGACATCCAGGTCGGTCTTTGCCTTGGGGATGGCCACATAAGTCAGGTCATAGGTCTCGGCCAGCTGCTTCTCAAACTTGTTGAGCTTGCGGAAGTAGTTGTGCCAGCAGGGGATAAACGGCACCGGGTCGGTGTAGCCCATCAGCAGGATCTGCGCGTCCGGGTTCAGCTTGCGGATCTCTTGCACGACGGAGATGAGGGCGGAGGTGGTCTGCGGATAGATGCGGTCGCAGATCTTGGCCATATCGGAGGTGATGAGCTTCCAGGAGGCGTTCTTTTCCTCTTTGGTCAGCTCCATGTCCTTGATGCACTTGAGGATGGTGGAAACGGCAGAGCCGGAGGAGCGCAGGTTGCCGGAGAGGATGGTGGAAGCCAGAGCGTCGCTCTTGTGGTTGGTGGCGTTCCACAGGCCGGCCACGCAGGGCACGAACGCGTCATTGGAGCCGATCTGGATGGAGATGACGTCTGCCTTGCGGATGTAATCCTGGAACTCCGGGTAGACGTAGTAGCAGCCGGACTCCATGTTCATCTGGGGCATCTTGCCGTCCCGGATCATGTCCACCAGGTCGGGGGCCGTCAGGGCAGGCAGGCCCAGATCAATGGCGTGGTCGCGGTCCAGGCCCAGCTTGGAAGCTACCTTACCGACATAGCAGTCTGGGGAGTAGCCCTTGAAATTGGGGCGCATGTCCACGCCGTAAGTGGAAGTGCCGTTGGCGCTGTACTGGACATCGGCCAGGCCCACGCCTGCCACGATGCTGTCGCCCAGGGCAACGTAGGTGATCTGCTTCTGCTCCGTGCTCTCCGTGTCGGCAGCAGTTTCTTTCGTGCTGTCCGCCGCGGGGGCAGTCGTTTTGGTGTCGGCGGCGGGAGCCTGTTCGGTGGTGGTAGCCGTCACGGTATCGCCCAGGGTAACGACCACTTCGTTGGTCTCATCCTCAGGGGCCATTTCCGGCTCTGCTTCGGCCACAGCGGCCTCGGGTTCCGCGGGCAGTGCCTCGGCACCCTTCAGCAAAGGCGGGGACGCCCAGCGAGAACACCAGAGCGGCTGCCAGCAGCAGGCTGACAAATTTCTTTTTCATGGTGTGGTTCCTTCTTTCCCATCAAAAATCTCAGTAATCGCGGGGAGTGATCTCCTCTTCCAGCTTGCGATAGTCTACCTTGCCCACCGGGGTCATGGGGAGCTCCGGCACAAACTTGTAGGCCACAGGCTGGACGTATTCGGGCAGCTCCTCCTCGCACATCTGGCGCAGCTCTTGGATCAGCTGTTTTTCTTGACACCAGCAGCGGCGGGGGTGAGCACGATGTACACGAATGGCAGGCGGCCCTGCACATGGTCCTTATCGGCACAGCCCACAACGGAGCACTGGTGCACGGCGGGGTGCTGGCTGACCACGTTTTCGATCATGGAGGGGAAGACTTTGAAGCCGTCGTGCCGGATGATGAGCCGCTTGATGCGGGAATCCAGGTAGACGAAGCCGTCCTCGTCTACATAGCCGATATCGCCGGTGTGGACCCAGACGCGGCCATCCGGGTGCTTGTGCAGGATCATGGCCGTTTCGTCGGGTTTGTTGTAGTAGCCTTTCATGGTGGCGGGGCCGCTGATGCACAGCTCGCCGCGCTGACCAATGGGCAGCTCCTTGTCCGTGCCTGGCTCAAACGCCGAGACGAGGGTGTTGACCATGGGAATGCCCACACTGCCGGGCTTGTTGTTCTTACCGGCGGCCACAGTGGCGGCCGAGGCAACTTCCGTCATGCCATAGCCCTTGGCCATGGGGTACTCCACGTTGTGGGAGGCCAGGAATTCGTTGACCGTCTTCTCCGCGCCCAGCGAAATGGCGTCGCCGCCAGCCGCGTAGTTTGTGAATGAACGAGAGGTCTTTTTTCTGAACTTTCGGGTCGGCGGCCAGCTGCTGGTAGTGGGCGGGCACACCGAACATGATCTCGGGCTTGTACTTGAGCACCAGGCTGCCCAGCTTGGCCGGGTCGAGGTTGGGGATGATGACCACCTTCAGGCCCAGCACCAGCGGCAGATGCACGCCGCAGGCATAGCCGTAGGCGATGAAGGGGGGCATAATGTTCATCAGGGTCTGGCCCTTTTTGAACAGGGTGTCGTAGGCAGAGAACTGCTGCGCAATGGCGTTGAAGCAGCTGTCCGTCAGCATCACGCCCTTGGGCGAGCCGGTGGTGCCGCCGGTGTGGACCACCACGCAGGCGTGGCCGGGGTCGTAGGGCTCCGCGGCGGTGCTCTGGCCCTCGCCGCCCTCCAGGAACTGCTTCCAGTGCAGAACGTTGGATTTGTACTTGTTCTTATCGGGGTTGGTCATCTTGTAGCCGACGCTGAGCGGGAACGGCAGGGAGTCGGCCGGGGAGAGGACGATCACACGCTCCACATGGGTGCGCTTGGCGGCCTGACGGCAGCGCTCGTACACCACGTTCAGGCAGATGAGCAGGTGGGATTCCACTTCCTCAATGTAATCGCGGATGCCCTCGACGCTGTAGCGGGGATCCACCAGGTTCAGGGTGGCACCAATGAGGTCGGCAGCGTAGAACGCGTAGATGACCTCCGGGGTCATCACGCTGACCACGGTGATGATATCGCCCTTTTTGACGCCGACACCGCGGAGCGCGGCTGCCGTCTTTTTCACATTGACAATGAAGTCCGCATAGGTGAACTTGCGGCCGTAATAATTCAGGGCCGCCTCGCCCAGGCGGTTCTTGTTCTGCTGGCAGACGTAATCAAATGCCGAGCAGGTGGGCAGGGTCTGGTCAATATACTTCTGTGCGTAATATTTCAGCCAGGGACGCGCCGTAGACGCGTAGAGAACATTTTCCGGTGTAGTCATTGAATCATCCATTTCCTTTTACGTTTTCTCACCCTCACACGGGGTGGGAACCGGCTTGGAATCCATCCTGACTATTGTAGTTGAGCAGCCCGGAAAAGTCAATAAACAGAGCGTGTGAAATGTAGCAAAGAAAGCGCGGGACGTTTACATTTCACTCAGCCACTGCCTGGCTTCGGCTTCGCTGCAGAGCACAAAGTGGTTGGGGCGCAGCTCCCGCCACTGAGGCGCTTCCTTGCTGTAATCGTGCATGGAGGGGTCGTACACCAGCAGATGCTTGTTCCGCTCCCGGCGGGGCTGGGCATGGGGATGGCGGAGAGCAGGCTGCGGGTGTAGGGGTGGATGGCGTGGGTCACCAGCTCCTCCGCATCGGCCAGCTCCACGATGTCGCCCTTGTGGATGACGGCGATGCGGTCCGAGATGTACCGCATCACGGACAGGTCGTGAGCGATGAAGAGGTAGGTGATGTTCCGCTCTTTCTGGATATGGCGCAGCAGGTTGAGCACCTGAGCGCGGATGGACATGTCCAGCGCGGAGATGGGCTCGTCGGCAATGATGAACTCCGGCTCCACGATGAGGGCGCGGGCAATGCCGATGCGCTGGCGCTGGCCGCCCGAGAACTCATGGGGAAAACGGGAGGCAAACTCCGGCAGCAGGCCCACGTCCAGCAGAGCCTGACGCACTTTGGCTTCCCGCTCGGCAGCGGAGAGGTCGGGCCGGACGTTCATCAGGCCCTCGCCCACGATGTAGCTGACCTTTGCGCGCTCGTTCAGGGAGGACTGGGGATCCTGGAAGATCATCTGAATCTCCTTGATGATCTGTTTGTCCAGCGCGTGGGAAATTTTGCCGTTGATCTTCTGGCCCTTGTAGAGGATCTCGCCGCCCGAGGTGGGCAGGATGCGCATGATGGCGCGGCCAATGGTCGTCTTGCCGGAACCGGACTCGCCCACCAGGCCAAAGGTCTCGCCTTTATAAATGATGAAGTTGGCGTTGCTCACGGCCTTGTAAGCCTTGCGGCCGGAGCCATAAGTCACCTCAAGGTTCTTGACCTCCACCAGAACTTCGCGCTTTTGTTCTTCTGCCATATCACATGCCCTCCTCTTTCAGCATCTGCACAGCCGCCGGCGGGTCGATCTTGGGGCCCGGGGGTCCAGCAGCCAGGTCTTGGCCTTGTGGGTGAGGCTGACATTGAAATACGGCGGACGCTTGACGAAGTCGATCTTGAGCGCCTGCGGGTTGCGGGGCGCGAAAGCGTCGCCGTGAATTTCGGTAAACAGGTTGGGGGGCGTGCCCTGAATGTTGAACAAGTCTTCGCCCTTAATGCCCATCTGGGGCATACTGGACAGCAGGGCCCAGGTGTAGGGGTGGCGGGGGTCGTAGTAAATTTCGTCCGAGGTGCCGATCTCCACGATGTCGCCGGCATACATGACGGCCACCCGGTCCGCGATATTGGCCACAACGCCCAGGTCGTGGGTGATGAGGATGATGGTCAGGTTGTACTTTACCCGCATCTCTTTCAGCAGCTCGAGGATCTGTGCCTGAATGGTCACGTCCAGTGCCGTGGTGGGCTCGTCGCAGATCAGGATCTGCGGGTTGCAGGCTACCGCGATGGCAATGACCACGCGCTGGCGCATACCGCCGGAGAACTCATGCGGGTACTGGTCAAAACGCTTCTCGGCGTCGGTGATGCCCACATCCCGCAGGTATCCCAACGTCTTCTCTTTGGCGGCCTTGCCCTTGAGACCCTGATGTAGCTCCACGGCCTCCATGATCTGGTCGCCGATGGTCTTCAGGGGTTGAGGCTGGTCATGGGGTCCTGCATGATCATGGCGATCTCGTGGCCGCGCACCTTGAGCCAGTCTTTTTTCTTTGGTCAGCTCGGAGAGGCGGATGGGCTTGCCGTCGTCGGCACCGTAGTAATCAATGGTGCCGCTGGAAATGGAGCCGTTGGCGTCCAGCAGGCCCATGAACGATTTGGTGAACACGCTCTTGCCGGAGCCGGACTCGCCCACGATGGCGAGGACTTCGCCGTGGTAGACGTCCAGGTCGATGCCGCGGATGGCATGGAGGACTTTTCCACGGAGGTTGAATTTGATGTTGAGATCTTTGACCGAGAGGATCAGCTGATTTTTCTGCATCGTCTGTCCCTCCTTTTTATTGCAGGTGGTTCTTCGGGTCGGCAGCGTCCGAGAAGGCGTTGCCGATCAGATAGAACGCGATGGTGACAAAGCTGAGGATGATGGTGGGGTAGAGCAGCTGGTAGCGCAGGCCTGCCTGCATCATCACCTTGCGGCCATCGTTGATGAGATTGCCCAGCGAGGGCGTCTCCACCGAGAGGCCCAGGCCGATGTAGGTGATGAACACCTCACTGCCGATGGCGGCGGGGATGGTCAAAGCCATCCGCAGCATGATGACGCTGACCAGATAGGGCAGCAGGTTGCGCAGCACGATCCGGCTGGTGGGGGTGCCGATGCAGCGGGAGGCCACATTGTAATCCCGGTCGCGGATGATGAGGATCTGGTTGCGGATAAAGCGCGCCATCTCGATCCAGCCCGTGATGGACATGCCCAGGATCAGCGTTTTGATGCTGGGGAAGCCACATAGGAGATCAGGATCAGGATGATGGTGGAGGGAACGTTATCGCAGATGTTGTACAGCTCGGTAAAGAAGAAATCCAGCTGGCGGACATAGCCCCACAGCACACCGGCGGTGATGCCCACCACGGCCTCGATGAGGGCCACGAAGAACGCGATGATCAGACTGGTGCGGGCACCGGCCCAGATGCGGGCCCACAGATCCTGGCCGATGGCGTTGGAGCCCCAGATAAAGCCCATCTCACCGGGGGCAATGTTGCGGTACTGCACGCCGGTGGCAGGATCCACCTCGCAGAGGTTGGGGTCTACCTGGCCGGGCAGGTGGGGCTGGAAGAAGCGCAAACGCCACCACGGCGATGAGGGCCACCAGCAGGACCACGGCCAGCTTGTTCTTAAAGAACGCGCGGAACGTGCTGCCCCAGTAGCTGTAGTTGGAGTAGCCCGTGGCTTCGGCCTGCTCGGAACGGAACCCGGCGGGGGTGAACAGCTCGTCTTCCGGCAGCTTGGCCCAGGCAGCGGGACCGTCTTTCTGCAGTTTGTTCAGCTGGGCTTCCAGCTTCTTTGCTTTTTCGTCTTTGATGCGGAACAGCATTATCGGCCACCTTCTTTCTTGCCAAGGCTGATGCGGGGATCAATGAGCACCATGAGCAGGTCGCCCAGGATCAGGCCGATGATGCCCACGCAGGCGTACAGCAGCACGATGCCCTGCACCAGGGTGTTGTCATGGCGCTGCACACAGGTGACCAGCAGGCCGCCCATGCCGGGAATGCTGTACAGGCTCTCGATGTAGATGGAGCCGACGACGGTGTTCAGGAATGCGGAGGGAATGTACTGCACCAGCGGGACCATGGCGTTGCGGAAGATATGCTTCAGCGCGATCTTATTCTCGCTCACGCCCTTGGCGCGTGCCAGGCGGACGTAGTCCTTGTTGCTCTCGTCCACCATGTAGCGGCGGAGCCACATGGCGTAGAACGCAATGTTGCCCAGGCTCATGGAACAGACCGGCAGCACCCAGTATTTCCAGTTGGAGGCGTCAAACAGCAGGCCCACGCCCAGTGCCGTGGTGCCATACATCTGGATGTACAGGTAGTACACGGCGCTGGGCACTGCCTGGATGAGCACGATGATGGCGGTGCCGATCTTATCCGGCCAGCGGGATTTAAAACGCCCCATGAACATGCCCATGGGGATGCCGATGACAAGGCTCAGCAGCATGGCGTATACACCCATCTGCACCGAGATGGGCAGCTTCTTGGCCAGGATGCCGGTGACGGAAGCGTTGACCTTATAAATATGGCTCACGCCCAGGTCGCCATGCAGGGCATCTTTCCAGAAACGGACGATCTGCACCGGGAGCGGGTCCAGCAGGCCCATGGACTGCAGGCCGGCCTGGATCTGTACCTCGGTCATTTTTTCATAGTTCGCAAAATAGCCCTCCACCGGCATCAGCCGCAGAAGACAGAACACGAGCGTGACGATGATGAACAGTGTCAAAATCGAGCGCCCGACACGTTTCGCCAGATATTTGAGCATATCTGCGCGCACCCCCTCTCTCTTTGTTTTGTAATAACGGATAGGAATAGAATACAACAAAAAACTACTTTTGGAAAGTGATTTGCCCATTTTTGTTGAAAAATTAATCAGAAAAGGCGATAAAAAGACCCTGTACGGCCAAAACCATACAGGGCTTTTTTGAAAATATTACAAGATGGTCAGTTCAAAATGAAATTTGCTTCATGTAAAATTCAGCGGGCGTCGCGGTTGGCCTCGTACTCGGCCATGGAAACGTAGTGATCCAGCACATGGATGCCCTTGAGGCGCTTGTTGGAGAAGCCGGTGGAAGCGTACTGGCCCTCCCAGTAGTTCAGGCGGGTAGCCAGATACTTGGGCACGCTCATGCCCATGGGAACGACCAGAGCGTTGTTGATGAGGGAAGCCTCGGCGTTGGCAAAGGCGTCATAGCGGGCGTCGATGTCCTCGGTGATGGCGGTGGCCTCCTCAATGGCGTTCATGTAGTTCAGCACGGCATCAGCAGTCTCGCCGGTAATATAGCCATCCTCCACGCCGGTGCGCAGGAATGCGTAGCGGCTGCCGCGGTCGCCCTTGGCCTGATAGAACGGGTCGGACTCGGTCTGGGGGTCAGAGTAGTCGGCACCCCAGTTGCACAGCAGGAAGCAGAACTTGCCGTTGCGGCGGACGGTGGACAGGAAGCCGTCGGACGGGCCGGCGGTGATGATGATGTCGATGAAGTTGAAGCCGTCGTTCAGCACGCTCTCCAGCTGCTGCTTGAGCACCTGGCACTGCTTGTCCCAGTCCACAGAGGAGGGGTTGTAGGGCAGCTGCACCTTGATGGGGAACGTCGCACCGGCCGCGGTCAGCTCCTCCACGGCGGCATCGCGGTACTCCTTGGCCTTGGCCTCGTCAAAGAACTCGGTGATGTTGGCCAGGTCGCCGCACTGCAGGTAATCCACGCCCTCGCTGTTGGCGCAGAAGCTGGGCGGGGTAACGGTGTTCAGCTTATAGTTCTCGTAGCCCTCGGGAGCCTGGACCGCCAGCGTGACGGCGTTGTTGATGCCGTACAGGAATGCTTTGCGGAAGTTGGTGCTGTTGATCGCCTTGGCCCAGTTCTCGGGTTCGTACTCTGCATCCAGGCCGTCCACGGTGGCGTTGGAGAAATTGTGGGGCAGCGGGCAGAAGTTGAACATGTAGAAGTAGGTGTAGTTGGTGTTGGGACGATCCATGGAGACCATGTCCTTGGTGGTATCGTCGGCCAGCCAGCTGTCCAGGATGTCGGAGCCGATGGTAGCCTCGTCGATCTCGCCGCGCTTGATCATCTCGGGGCCGTTGACGTTGGCCTCAGCGTTGTAGATGCGGCTGACCGTCTCGATGAAGACGTTGTCGGCGTCGTAGTTCTCCGGATTCTTCTTCATGATCCAGGTCTCCAGAGACTCGTACTCGGCCAGGTAGTAAGCGCCGCAGCTGTAGGTGGTCTCTGCACTGGTGGCGAACTGGTCACCGACCTCTTCCAGCAGGGGGCCGTAAGCGGGCTCATAGGGCAGGAAGCACAGCAGGCTCAGGAAGCCAGGGAAATCGTAGGTCAGGGTGTAGGTCAGGGTGTGCTCATCCACAGCGTGGACGCCCACGTCCTCAAAATCAACGGGAGCGTAGGTGGTGGTGCCGTCCGGGCCTGCCACGGTGACCACGCCGGAAGCATCTACGGTGTAGGTGGTGCCGTCATCGTCCACGATGCCGCCGTTGGCGTTGGCCAGGTAGACGTAGTAGTTGTAGTAATCGTCAGCGCCTGCAATGTAGGAGGTGACGAGGTCCACGCTGGAGGAAGCGTAGTCCGGGGTCAGGACGTACTTCAGGGCGTCCACAAAGTCCTGCGCGGTCACGGGAGCAACGACTTCGCCGTTGCAGTCCACCCAGTTCTCGTCACGCAGGTGGAACGTCCAGGTCAGGGTGTCCACATCCCAGTCCCAGCTGGTGGCCAGGCCCTCTTTCATCACACCCTTGTTGTCGTACTCCACCAGGGTGTCCACGCAGTTGGCGCCCACCTGCATCTCCAGGTCGGAAGAGGTGGTCAGGTAGTTCAGAGTGGGAAGGCTGGCTGTCGTACAGGATGGTATAGCTGCTGCCGCCTGCAGAAGCCGTACCGGAAGCCGCGGAGCTGCCAGCGGAAGAACTGCCGCCGCAGCTGCTCAGCAGACCAGCTGCACAGGTGCCAACGGCTGCCAGACCGCTGGCCTTGAGGAACTGACGACGGGTGATCGAATGAGTCATGATGATTCCCTCTTTTCTTCGGTTTTGCATTTTGCGTTCGTGTTGTTTTGCCCGCTGTTTCCCAGCAGCGGGGAGGTGCCGCCAACTGCCCCGCGGGCAGCCTATGAAAAAAGAGCAACGGAAATACATCCGTTACTCCTTTGTAACAGTCCTCCGGCCACGCGTGTGGTTAGCCAAAGTATAGCATTGATTGGCTCCGGCGTCAATTGTTTTTTGCCGCATTGCGGCCCATTTTGTATGCCAGCGATCAGATGCTGGCGGTGGGGGCGGCGGCCTCCGGGGCCGCTGCCGGGGCAGCGGGAACCGCGGTTTCGGCGGAAGCGGCGGCATTTTCAGCGGCCAGCTCCTGAGCCGCTGCCTTGGCGGACTCCTCCGCGGCGGTTTTGGCTGCTTCCTCGGCAGCGCGCTTGGCCTCCCGCTCTGCCGCGCGCTCCTTGGCGCGGGCGGCGGCCTCCTCCTGCCGCTTTTTGGTGCGGCGCTTGATCCGGCAGACCGAGCAGATGCCATCCACGGAGTCCGGTGCAATGGGCTTGCCGCAGTCGGCGCAGAGGGTCTTGGTGCACTTGTAAATGCTCACGGGGCCCAGCGTGGTCAGCTGGCGGAGCTTCATGCCGTCGATGCCGTGGTTGGAGCAGGACGCCACGCAGATGCCGCACTCCCCGCATTTCCAGGGGGTGACCACGATGCGGGTCTGGCCGTCGGGCAGGTCTTCCACCTTGAGGGCGTTGGCCCGGCAGGATTTTTCGCACTTGCCGCAGCCAAAGCACTTGTCTGTCACATTGGGCAGGTAGTAGCCGTAGCGCAGGGGTGTTTCCATGGCGGCCTTGAGCTGTTTGGTGCGCTGGTGGAGCAGCAGGCGGAAATCCATGCCGGCGTCCTCCTCGTCCCGCAGGCCGGGCAGCTTTTGCAGCAGCTTTTTGGTGCCGGATTTGGAGCCCTCGGTCAGCTGTTCCATCATCTCCCGGCGGGACAGCTCCTTGACGTGATAGGGGGCATCCTCCAGCTCATAGGCCAGGGTGAACCGGGCCTCGAACACGGTAGGGCCAAAGAATTCCACCAGCCGGGTGAGCTCCTTGCGCAGCTGCTCGGCGCACAGGTCGTTCTCGCACTCGCCGCAGGGGGTCAGATCCAGCACGATCTTCTTGCTCAGGGCCCGGTAGGCCAGCGCCTCCCAGGAGAGAGCCGAGATGCAGAGCCGGGTGATGGTATTTTTGCGGGTGCTCTTCTCGCACCCGATCCAGATGGTATCGTTATCGTTGTCTGCCGGGGTGGTGTCCCGCTGCACCTGCTCCGGCGACGGGGGCGATGCAGCCGCTGCGGCAGGCCGAAACACAGAGCCCGCAGTCGGTGCAGGGATCCCAGTCTTTGACAAGGTTTGGGCGGGTGAAGATCTGGTCGCCGTAGGGGGGCAGATGTCCTTACAGGTGGTGCAGGGCGTGCGGTGGGGGTGCAGGTTCCAGCACTGACGGCGGTTGATCTCCGGATGCGAGGTCTTCATCAGCGCATCCATGGCGTACCGGGTAAAGATGCTCATGCGCGGCTCACTCCTTTTCGGCGCTGTCGGTCACAGAGGTGACTTCGGCGTGATCCAACAGAAAACGCTGCACTTTTTTGGCGGCCAGGGCGGCGGCCACGGCGTCCTCGGTCAGCACCTTGCGGATCTCGGCCTCGGGGTCTCCTGCAGGGCGGCCAGACGGCGGTACTCGGCGTTGACCTCCTCCGGGTGGACGACGATCTGCTCGGCCTCGGCAATGGCGCGGGCGGCCAGCATCACCGGGCCCGGCTCTCGGCCTCGTCACGGTAGCGCTGGCGCAGGGCCTCCGGGGTGGTGTGGCTGTTCTTGCAGTGCTGTTCCACGGTCAGGCCGCTGCGGGAGAGCCGCTCGCCCAGCAGCTTCATCTCGTTGTCAGCAGTGCGGTCCAGCGTTTCGGGCGCAATGTGGACCTCGATGTTGGCCCCGGCCATTTCCAGCAGGCGCTGGCCGGCGGCGCGGTCGGCACCCTCTTCATGGATCTTCTGCTTCTGGGCCCGGATGGACTCCCGCATAGCGGCGAGAGAGTCATAACCGATGGACTTGGCAAACTCCTCCGTCAGCTCCGGGGTGTGCTTCTCGGCCACCGAGCGGAGGTTGATCTCAAACTGGGCGGTCTTGCCGGAGAGCTCCGGCACCCGGAACTCAGCGGGGTAAGTAAAATCGAAGCGGAACGTTTCCCCGGCGCGGTGGCCGTAGATGGCCTGCTCGGCGGCGGGCATCAGCTTGCCGTCGCCCAGCACCACCATGACATTCTCCATCCGGCTGTCGGGGATCTCCTTGCCGTCCATGTAGCCGACAAAGTCCAGCAGGGCGCGGAAGCCGCGCTTGGCGGGCTCCTGGGTGGGGCGGTAGGTGGCGTGCATCCGGGTCTGGTGCACCATCTCAATGTCCAGAGTCTTCTCCGTCACCGGCCGGACATGGCGGGTGATGGCCAGACCCTTGTACTGGCCCAGCTTGACTTCAGGGAAATTGTACTTTTTCTTTTCCATGGTGTAATACTCTCCTTATTGAAAACCTCTCACCGCTTCATCTCGCTTTGCGAGCATGTCGCGGAGTAGCCTCCCTTTGTCGCATCTGCGACAGTTCCCTCCGACCGGAGGGAGTCTTTTCGATCAGGGAAGCCATGAAAGATGAAATTTAAACTTTTTCATCCTACAGTATAACAAACCGGGGCGGGGGCTGACAAGAGTGCCCACGGGCCAGGACGCAAAATATCCCGCCGCATTTTCAGCAGACGGGATATTTTGAATGCAATATTACTTTTTGGATTTGCTTGCGGGGGCTTTTGCGGCTCGGGCGGCTTTCCGCTTCTGGTTCAGGGCCAATGCCGCGCTGGCCTGGGCGGCCTCCGGGTGGAGGGCTTCCGGGCTCAGGCGGAACAGGCGGCTGCCCATGGCGGGCAGGTCGATGGCCAGCGTGTAGTCCCGGCCATAGACACCGCCGTCGGTGGTGTGGAATGTTTTCGTGCGGGACTTGTCCGCACCGCCCCAGACGGAGGCCTCGGTGTTCAGCAGTTCTTCGGCCCCACAGGGAAACTTGAGGTAGAGCGGGAACTTTTTGTGGGCGGTGTTCTGGGTGTTCATCACACAGAGCAGGTTCTGTCCGGCTCCCTTGCGCAGCCAGGCGTACACGCCCTCGGCGCGGCTCTCACAGGCCACCCACTCAAAGCAGTCCGGGTTGTACTCACCGTCGTAGAGGGCGGGCTCGGTGGCATACAGGCGGGAGACGGCGGCAAAGAATTTCTGGAAGCTGTCGTGGAACGGGTACTTGAGCAGGTCCCAGTCCAGCTGGCGCTTTTCGTCCCACTCCCGGAAATGTGCCATCTCGTTGCCCATAAAGTTGAGCTTTTTGCCCGGATGGGTGTACATATAAAAATACAGGGTGCGCAGCTGGGCGCATTTTTCCTCGTAGGTGCCCCAGAGCTTATCAATGATGGTCTTTTTGCCGTGGACGACTTCGTCGTGGCTGAGGGCCAGCAGGTACAGCTCATTGTAGAAATACTGCATACTGAACGTCAGCTTGTGGTAGGCGTCCGGCCGCTCCCCGAACGGGGTGGCAAAGTAGTCCAGCGTGTCGTGCATCCAGCCCATGTCCCACTTGTAGTCGAAGCCGATGCCGTCGTAGCGGGTGGGGGCCGTCACCTTGAGGAAGTTGGTGGAGTCCTCGGCGGTGTAGATGCCGGTGGGCCAGCGCTCGTTCAGGCCGTGGTTGAGCGCCCGCAGGAAGTTGAGGGCCCCCTCGTTCACGCCCCGGTTGGGATCACCCTGCCAGTAGATGGCCCGGGAGATGGCGTCCATCCGGATGCCGTCGCAGTGGTAGACGTCCATCCAGAGGGCAGCGGCGCTGTTCAAAAAGCTGCGGACCTCGCCCCGGTAGTAGTTGAAATTGCAGGTGCCCCACTCGCTGTGGCCCACATCGCTGTCGTACTCGTAGAGATAGGTGCCGTCGAAGCGGGCCAGAGCGTCGGCGTTGGCCGCAAAGTGGACGGGAACAAAATCCATAATGACGCCAATGCCCATCCGGTGGCAGGCGTTGACGAACGAGGCAAACTGGGCCGGGCTGCCGTACCGGCTGGTGACGGAGAAATACCCGGTGGTCTGGTAGCCCCAGCTGCCGTCAAAGGGATGCTCGGCCAGGGGCAGCAGCTCCACATGGGTGAAGTGGTGGTCCAGCAGCCAGGGGATCAGCTCCCGGGCCAGCTCCTCGTAATCGTACCAGCCGTCCGAGCCGTCGGCCATTCCGCCGTTGGGCTTCTGTTTCCAGCTGCCCGCGTGGAGCTCGTAGATATTCAGGGGCAGGTTGCGGCATTTGTCCCGCCGCTCCATCCAGGCACTGTCGTCAAAGCGGAAGTCCAGCCTTGCCAGGCGGCTGGCGGTGCCGGGGCGCAGCTCGGTGGAAAAGGCGTAGGGGTCGGAGTGGAGCACGACGCTGCCGTCCGCCCCGTGGATGCGGTATTTGTACAGCTCGCCCTCGGCAAGGCCCGCAATGAAGCCGCTCCACAGGCCGGTGTTGGCTTTTTCCATGGCTACGCCGGGGCCCCAGCCGTCAAAGCCGCCGCAAATCTCCACGGCGATGGCACCGGGGGCCCAGACGTTGAACCGCCAGCCCTCTTCCCCATGGGGGCCCTGGGCCGTGCGCGCCGAGGATGCGGTAAGCGTCAAAGCATTCGCCAACAAAAAGCTCTGGGGGGGAGGGAGGGATACATCATGCAAAAGACTCCTTACATTTGTGATTTTGAAAACGCCGGATTTTGTGCTATACTGAAGCTGCTGGATGCAGCATGATTTACGAATAAGAGGAGCGGTTGATTGACAATGGCTTGGTATGACAACGCGGTATTTTATCACATTTACCCTCTGGGGCTCTGCGGCTGTGCCCACGAAAACGACGGCCGGCCCACCCCCGGCGCTTTTGAAAAGCTGAACGCCTGGGCAGAACACGCGGCACGGATCGGCTGCACGGCCATTTATATCGGCCCGCTGTTTGAGAGCGGTTCCCATGGCTACGATACCATTGATTACCGCCGGGTGGACCGCCGCCTTGGCACCAACGAGGAATTTAAGGAATTTGTGGCCGGCTGCCACGCCCGGGGCCAGAAAGTCATCGTGGACGGTGTGTTCAACCATGTGGGCCGGGATTTCTTCGCGTTCCAGGACCTGAAAGCCAACCGGGAGAACGCCCGGTATAAAGACTGGTTCTGTGATGTGAATTTCTGGGGCAACAACGAGTACAACGATGGTTTTTCCTACGGCAACTGGGGCGGCTTCAACCTGCTGGTCAAGCTGAACCAGCGCAACCCCGAGGTGCAGAATTACCACTTTGACACCATCCGCTTCTGGGTGGATGAATTTGACATCGACGGCATCCGGCTGGACGCGGCCGATGTGCTGGACTTTGACTTCATGAAAGGCCTGCGCCGCCTGGCCAACGAGGTCAAACCCGAGTTCTGGCTGATGGGCGAGGTCATCCACGGGGATTACAGCCGCTGGGCCAACCCCGAGATGCTCCACTCCGTCACCAACTACGAGCTGCACAAGGGCCTGTGGAGCGGCCACAACGACCACAACTATTTTGAGATTGCCCACACCATGCGCCGCTTGCAGGGCCTGTGCCATGATACCAAGCTCTATCTCTTCTCGGATAACCACGATGTGGAGCGCCTGCCCAACAAGCTGCGCAACAAAGAGCATATCCGCCACATTGCCATTCTAGTATATACGCTCTGGGGCATTCCGTCCATCTATTATGGCTCGGAATTTGGCATTGAGGGCAAAAAAGAGTGGGGAAGCGACTGGCCGCTCCGCCCCTGCCTGAATCTGGACGACTACAAGGACGCCGAGAAGACGAATTTCGTCACCAGTGTCTATGCAAAGCTGGGCAAACTCCATGCGGAATACCCGGAACTGAGCAGGGGGAATTCAAAGAGCTCAGCCTGACCACCCAGGGCTATGCCTACGCCCGGGTGAAAGACGGCGAGGCCATCGTGGCCGTGATGAACAACGGTGACACCCCGGTGCAGATGGAATTCCAGCTGCCCGTGGAGGCCTCCGGTTACGAGGACCTGATGGAAGATACCGTGGGCGGGCAGAAGCTGCTGGCCGAGGTGGGCTGGGGCCGGATGAAAGTCCAGGTGCCCTCCAACTACGCGGCCCTGCTGCGGCTGAAACACTGAGCCTGCGCCGGGGCACGGCTTCTGCTATGATAAGAGAGAAGTGAAAGGGGAGAATGGGATGAACGCTGCACAGCGCAGGGAAAGGATACTGACACGGCTGACGGGTGCCAGCGAGCCCATGAGCGCCAGCCTGCTGGCCGGGGAACTGGGGGTCTCGCGGCAGATCGTGGTGGGTGATGTGGCCCTGCTGCGGGCGGCGGGGGCGCAGATCGACGCCACGCCCCGGGGCTATCAGCTCCACCCAGCGGCCAAAGGCTACACGGGCATCCTGGCCTGTGTCCACCGCACGGCCGACCAGATGCGGGAGGAGCTGTATACCGTGGTGGACCAGGGCGGCATCGTGGTGGATGTGGCCGTGGAGAACCCGCTGTACGGTGAGCTGCGCGGCAACCTCAACCTCGCCAGCCGGTACGACGTGGACCATTTTATCCAGCAGGCGGCGGATACGCCCGAGTGCCTGCTGAGCCGGATGACCGGCGGTGTGCATCTGCACACCCTCCACTGCCCGGACGAAGCCAGCTTCCGCCGCGTCAAGGCTGCTCTGGCGAAAAGGGGCTGCTGTACCAGAAAGAGTAACCCCGATTTTATTCTAAAAAAAGACCAACCCCTTGTCCATCGACGAAAGACGAAAAGGGTTGGATAATCAACCAAACGTGGAAAGAGGTGGTTTATTTTGGATATCCGCATTGCCAGAACGGACCGTGCCATTGAAAAGGCATTTATGGAGCTGCGGGCCAAAAAATCCGCTGGAAAAAATCAAGATCCAAGACTTGTGCGCGATGGCCTGCATCAACAAATCGACGTTCTATGCCCACTATGAGGACATCTACGCCCTCTCCAGCGGGCTGGAGACCAAAGTCATCGGCAGCATCCTCGCCTGTGTGACCGACTTTGGGCCGAACCGCCCGCTGGACCACACCGAGGAACTGACCCAGGGGCTGTTCCGCGCCTTTGTGCAGCCAGCGCGCCGTCAACATCCTCTTCTCGGGCAGCCGCCAGGGCGTGTTTGCCAACAGCATCGAGCAGGGCCTGCGCAAGCGGGTGGCGGAGCTGGACCCCACGTTCACGGCGGATCCCCGCCGCGGTATCGTCCTCTCGTTCTGCGTGCAGGGGTGCTTCTACGCCTTTACCAACAACAGCGGCCGGATGGACGAGGCCAAGCTCGTGGCCCTGCTGGCCGAGATCGCCAAAGCAGCCCAGAAGATCGAGCTGTGATTTTGAGAAGAAACAAAAAATCCGTCCGGCATTGCCGGGCGGATTTTTTGCTTCCCGTTCGTTTCCTTCCTTACACGCCCGAAGCGCCGTAGTTTGCCAGCACGCGGGCGGAGGGGTCGTTGACGTTGCAGTTGGGCCATGCCTTGTTGGGCATCCAGAAGCCCACGATGGTGCGGGCCTGATCGTAGTAGTATTTCTCGAAGATCTCGCGGTAGAGCAGGCTCTCTTTCGTGAACGGCATACAGTGGGCGGAGTAGTTGGCCCGGCGGAGCTGGAACTCCTCATCGGTGTACAGGCCCTCGGCATACTCTTTGATATCGTCCACCATGCTGTGGCCCACGGCGTCGGAGAACGCGGCCTTTTCGCGCCACAGGATCTCCGGGGGGCAGCCAGTCACCCTCAAAGGCCTTGCGGAGCAGGTATTTGCCCTTGCCGTAGCTGTTCAGCTTCTTTTCGGGGTCAATGGCCATGACGTAGCGGACGAAGTCCAGGTCGCCGAACGGCACACGGGCCTCGATGCTGTTGGCGGAGATGCAGCGGTCGGCGCGGAGGACATCATACATGTACAGCTCGCGGATGCGCTTCTGGCTCTCCTGCTGGAACGCGTCGGCGGTGGGGGCGTAATCGGTGTATTTGTAGCCGAACAGTTCGTCGGAAATTTCACCGGTCAGCAGCACGCGGACGTCGGTCTGCTCGTGGATGGCCTTGCACAGCAGGTACATGCCCATGCTGGCGCGGATGGTGGTGATATCCCAGGTGCCCAGCAGCCGGATGACTTCTTCCAGGCTGTTGATGACCATGTCCCGGTTAATGATGATCTCATGGTGCTCGCTGCCCAGATACTCTGCGGTCTGGCGGGCATATTTCAGGTCTATGGCGTCGTGTTCCATGCCAATGGCAAATGTCCGGATGGGCTTGCCCAGCTTTTTGGCCGCAATGGAGCAGACCAGCGAGGAATCGAGGCCGCCGGAGAGCAGGAAGCCCACCGGGGCATCGGCGTCCAGCCGCTTCTCCACACCCGCAATGAGCTTTTCGCGGATGTTTTTCAGGATGGTGGGCATATCGTCCTCCATGGGGGCCGGCACATCGGCGATGTCCTCATACCGGACAAAGCGGCCATCGCAGTAGTAACTGCCAATGGGGAACGGGCGGATGTCGTCGCACCAGCCAATGAGGTTCTGCATCTCGGAGGCGAACGCGATCTGGTGGCTGGACTTGGAGTAGCCGTAGAACAGCGGCCGGATGCCGATGGGGTCGCGGGCCGCGATCAGACGATCCTTGCGGGAATCGTACAGAATCAGAGCAAACTCGGAGTCCATGTGGCGGAACATGTCGAGGCCGTACTCATAATAGAGCGGCAGCAGGATCTCACAGTCACAGTCGGAGGCGAATTTGTAGCCCCGGCGCTTCAGGATCTCTTTCTCGAACCGGAAGCCGTACAGCTCACCGTTGCAGACCACGCAGTCGGCCCCGCGGTAGAACGGCTGCATTCCCTCCGGCGTCAGGCCCATGATGGCAAGGCGGCCAAAGCCCATCAGGCCGAAAGGCCCTTCCACCACGCGCTGATCGTCCGGGCCGCGCGTCACGGTGCGCAGCAGGTATTCTTTGAATTTGGCGGCACTCAGGTCGTGCCCCGTGTAACCCATAACACAACACATACTTCTTACCCCCCTGAAACAAATCAAAACAAACAAAAAATACGGCAGCAATCATCCCATTTGCTAGGACGAATGCTGCCGTATCCGTGGTGCCACCTAAATTACCGGCGCACAGGGGCGCCAGTCACTTTTGTGCGCTCTCCCCGTTGAAAGCACTGCCGCGATAACGAGCGGCGCACGTCTGCCCCTACTACGCGCCCGAGGCGGGTTCAGGGGGAAGCTCACGGGGGTTCGTTCAGGTCCGGCTCTCTGCGCGGCTTGCACCTGCCCGCGCTCTCTGGAAGAGGGCCGCGTGGACCTTACTTTTCCCGGTCAACGCTTTTTCTTGACCGAATTGTATCACGGCTTTTCTGCCGTGTCAATCGGGGATTCACAATTTTTTCGGTTTGTGCAGGGTGAACGGTTTCGGCTTCCTTTGCGGCGCAGCTGCGGCACAAACCGTACAAAACGCTGCCCTCGCACTGCAGGGTAAAGCCGTGCTCCGCCATCAGGTGGCCCCGCACTTCATCCATGAAATGGCAGTCCAGGTGGTAGATGCGGCCGCACCGCACGCACTTCAGGTGCAGGTGCTCCCGGCAGTGGCGGCCCTCGTCCACATACTGGAACACGGCTTTTTCGCCCTTGTCCGCCACGTATTTCATCACCCGCTGCTCCCCGGCCAGTTTATCCAGATAGCGGTAGACCGTGGTGGGGTTGGGGGCCGCGCCCTGCTCTTCCAGATGGGCCAGAATGTTGGACGCGCTGACTGCGTGCTGGCGGTTATTGATGAGATAATCCAGGATGAGCTGGCGTGTTTTGGTGTTGTAGCCGTCGCTTCGTGCCATGCAAAAACCTTCTTTCTACCGGGTAGTGTACCACAATTTACACATGGATGCAAAACAAGAGCGCGAAACTGGTGACAAGCACAAAAATGTTTGTCAAAATACTCAAAACAGAGACAATATATCTGGTCAAAACGGAAAACGCACCAAAGTTTTGCGAAAAGTCTTGTAATAAATAACACCTTGTGTGATAATAAGAGAACCAGATTCGTTGGATTGTTTCAGGGATACAACCTGCCGTACCCAGAGCGCTGCTTCCGGTTGGAACGTTGTGGGTGGGCGGGGTATTTTTGCTTGAAAGATCCCCGGAGATATAGGAGAAGATGATGAAAGAAATGGAATCCCAGGCAAAGCTGAGCTTGAAGCTGCAGGCCTACCAGTACCTGAAAACCAAAATCCTGAACTGCGAGTACCGTCCCAACGAGTTTCTCAACGAGCAGAAGCTCTGCGCCGAGATGGGCAACATCAGCCGCACCCCCATGCGGGACGCGCTGGGCCGGCTGGAGCAGGAGGGCCTCATCACCATCCTGCCCAAAAAGGGCCTGATGGTGTCCGGGATCACCGAAGAAGACGTGCACAGCATGTTTGAGATGCGTCTGCTGGTGGAGCCCTATGCCCTGCGTACTTATGGCAGCGAGATCCCGCAGGAGGAGCTGGCCGCGTTTACCGAGTTGATGCATAACCCGGACCGCATTGATGATTTCTGCAAAGCGGACGATGATTTCCACGAGCTGCTGATGAGCACCCTGCCCAACAAGTATCTGCGCTCGGCCTACGACCGCATCACCGGCCTGAACACCCGTTTCCGCATCATGACCGGCAAGGTGAGCATGATCAACCGGGAGCAGACCTGTGAAGAGCATCTGGAAATTCTGGATGCCGCTACCAAGGGCGACTGGAACACCGCCGCCGATGCTTTGCAGAAGCACCTGGAGATCGCCCGTGACAAAGCCGAGGGCGTGATCAAGGTCATCCGGCTGTGGTAACTGGAAGCAAGCAAAAAAGGACGCCTGACGGCATCAGTCAGGCGTCCTTTTCGTATGGGGCAAACATCAGAGCGCGTCCAGCTCTTGCTGCAGCTGGGCCAGCGAGGCGCGGATGGGCAGTTTCTGGGGGCAGACGCCCTCACACTTGCCGCAGCGCGCGCAGTGGCTGGCTTTTTCGGCGTCCGGGAAGCGGGCCGCCCACTGCTTTTTGATGGCGTCTTTCTGGCCGAACATGGAAAGCTTGTTCCAGATGCTGAAGTTGTCCGGGATGTCCACGCCCATGGGGCAGGGCATACAGTAGCGGCAGCCGGTGCAGCCGATCTTGATCCGGCTGTGCAGGATGGCCGCGGTCTTTTCCACGGCCTGCGTCTCTTCGGGGGAAAGCGGCTCAAAATGCTCAAACGTTTTGAGATTATCTTCCAGCTGGTCTTCCGCGCTCATGCCGGAAAGGATGACATGGACATTCTGGTGGCTGCCCACCCAGCGCAGAGCCCAGGAAGCGGCGCCGGCCTCCGGGCGCAGGGCCTTGAGGGGGCTTCGGCGTCCGGGGGCAGGGTGGCCAGGGTGCCGCCCTTGATGGGCTCCATGATGATGAGGGGGACGCCCAGTTCCTCGGTCAGCTGGTAGCCCCGGGTGCCGGAGATCTCCTCGGCGCGGTCGCCCGTGTCCAGATAGTTGTATTGCAGCTGGCAGAAATCCCAGGGCTGATCCCGCAGGATGTGCTCAAAGCCCGCCGAATGATCGTGGCAGGAGAAGCCCAGGCTGCGGATGGTGCCGGCGGCTTTCTGCTCCCAGAGCCAGTCCACGATGCCCAGGGCCTTGGCCTCGTCGTAGCGGGCCTTGTGCAGGGAGTGCATCAGGTAAAAATCAAAATAGTCCACGCCCAGCCGCTTTTTGCTGGTCGGCAAAGATGCGCTTGGCCTCGTCTAGGTTTTTGCACTGCCACAGGGGCAGTTTGGTGGCCAGGTAAAAACTTTCCCGGGGCCATTTGGCAATGACCCGGCCTACAAAGGGCTCGCTCTCACCGCCGTGGTAGGGGTAGGCGGTGTCAAAGTAGTTGACGCCTGCGTCCCGGGCGGCGTTGAGCAGAGCTTCGGCCCGGGGCTCGTCGATCCTGCCCTCCGGTGTGGTGGGAAAGCGCATACACCCATAGCCCAGCAGCGAGGTGCGGACCGGGGCGTTTTTCCAGTTGCGATATTCCATAGCTCTCTTTTGCGGCGGGAATTTTGGCACGGCCCGCCGCTCCTCCTGCAGCAAGTATACCATAAGGCAAAAAAGATACAATAGGATGCAGCGCAACCTGCAGCAAATCAATTTGAAATACGAGGAAGACAATGGAACCTTTGAAACTTGGAAATATCACGCTGCCCCACAAGGCAGTGTTCGGCCCCATGGCGGGCTTCACGGATGCCCCCTGCCGCCGCCTGATGGCAGAGCACGGCGCGGGCTTTACCGTCAGCGAGATGGTGTCCAGCCGGGCGCTGGTGTACGGTGACCACAAAACGGTCAGCCTGCTCAAGGCGGAGCCCAACGGGGCCCCCTACGGCGTGCAGATCTTTGGCGAGGTGCCCGAGATCATGGGGCAGGCCGCGGCGGCCATTGAGCAGTACCAATTCGATTTCCTGGACATCAACATGGGCTGTCCGGCCCCCAAGATCGTGTCCGGCGGCGCGGGCAGCAAACTGATGCTGGACCCGGACGTCTGCGGCAGGATCGTGGAGCAGGTGGTGCAAAACACCTCCCGCCCCGTCACGGTCAAGATGCGCAAGGGCTGGGATGCCGACCACATCACGGCCGTGGAGTGCGCCAAAGCCTGCGAGCAGGCGGGGGCGGTGCTGGTGGCTGTCCATGCCCGGACCCGGGAACAGATGTATACCCCGGGCATTGATCGGAGCATTGTCCGGAAAGTGAAAGAGGCCGTCCATGTCCCGGTGCTGGGCAACGGCGACATCCACACGGCGGAAGACGCCCTGACCATGATGCGGGAGACCGGCTGCGACGGCGTAATGATCGCCCGGGCGGCGCTGGGCGACCCCTGGCTGTTTGAGCGGGTGAACGCGGCCATCGAGGGGCTGCCCGCCCCCCAAGGAGCCGAATTTACAGGCCCGGATGAACGCCCTCCGCCGCCAGGTGGAAGAGATGGTGGAGCAGAAAGGTGAATTTGTCGCCATGCCCCAGGCCCGCGGCCAGGCCATGCACTATATGAAAGGTCTGAAAGGTGCTTCGGCCCTGCGGCGGTACTGCTGCGAGCTGAGCCATCTGGAAGACATCGACCCTCATCGAGGCCGTGTTTGACCAGCAGCGGAGAGCTGCGGATGCAGATGATAACCGGGAGATCCCGTTCCCGTAAAGAAAGAAGGCCCTTACCATGGATTCTCTCACTTCTCGCCGTCTCCGTCTGCCGGGGCGTCAGCGTGACCGCTTCTGGCTGACAGTGGGGCTGTGCGCCCTGACGGCGGCGCTGTTCTTCCTGCCGTTCTACATTCTGGACGGCGGCTTTTTTCCACTATGCCGGCGATTTCAACAGCCAGCAGATCAGCTTTTACCGGTATATGAACGGCTTTGTCAAGGGGCTGGGCTACCCGGACAGCCCGCTGGCCGGGGCGGCGTCCAATACGTTCTCCTGGGCCACTGACCTGGGCAGCGGTGCCATGAACGCCTATTCGTTCTACCTGTACGGCTCGCCATTTTTCTGGTTCTCGCTGATCTTCCCCCAGCACTGGCTGCCCTACCTGATGGTGCCGCTGCTGGTGCTCAAGTTTGCCGTGGCGGGCGGCGGCGCGTACCGCTACCTGCGCCGCTATGTGCAGAACGCGAATTTTGCGGTGCTGGGTGCCTGCCTATATACGTTTTCCGGCTTTTCGGTCTACAACATCTTCTTCAACCACTTCATTGACGTGGTGGCCCTCTTCCCCTGGATGCTGGCCGCGCTGGACGAAGCAATGTATGAGCACCGCCACGGGCCCTTTGCGTTCTGGGTGGCGCTCAACCTGCTCAACAACTATTTCTTCTTTGTGGGGCAGGTGCTCTTCCTGGTCATCTACTTTGTCTGCAAAGTCAGCACCGGGGATGTGAAGCTGACGCCGAAGCTCTTTGCGCGTCTGGCGTTTGAAAGCCTGCTGGGAGTGGCGCTGGGCTTTATCCTGCTCTGGCCGGCGGTGCTCTCGGTGCTGCAAAACCCCCGCACCATCGACCTCTCCTCCGGCTGGGGCTTTTTGACCTATTCCAAGGTCCAGCAGTATCTGGCCATTCTGGTCAGCTGGATCCTGCCGCCGGATTCGCCCTATATGACCTCCATCTGGTCCGAGGGCGGCATCAAGTGGACCAGCATGTCCGCCTACCTGCCCCTGTGCAGCCTGGCCGGTGCCATGGCCTACTGGCGAGCCCGGAAAGGGGACAGCAAAAAGCGGATCGTGGCTACCTGCGCCGTGTTTGCGCTGGTGCCCGTCCTCAACAGCGCGTTCTATGCCCTCAACTCCAGCTACTATGCCCGCTGGTACTATATGCCGGTGCTCATCCTCTGCGCCATGACGGCCTGCGCGCTGGAAGCGCCGGACACCGACCTGGATGCCCCGGCCCGGGGCATTGGCTGGCTGATGGCGGCCACCCTGGCCTTTGCCGTGGTGCCGGTGCAGGACACGGAGAGCGGGAGCTGGAGCTTTGGCGTGCTGCAGAACCCCGGCCAGTTTGCGGCGGTGTTCGCCTTTGGTCTGGGCGGGCTGCTGGTGTACCGCTTTCTCTGCGGGCGCTGGCGGGGGCAGAAAGTGTTTGCCCGGCGGCTGCTGGCGGCCACGCTGGCCTTTGCCTGCGCGTTCAGCGTGGTGCACATCGGCATTGGCAAGTTCGGCCAGTGGAACACCGACAGCGACCTGGTGGAGGAGTACACCAACGCCCTCAAGCTGAAAGAAGATCTCCCCGCGGGTGACTGGCGCGTTGACACCTACAAGACCCACGATAACCTGGGCCTCTGGCTGGATAAGAGCTGCCTGCAATACTTTGGCAGCACGGCAGCCCCCAGCATCCTGAGCTTTTACCCGGCACTGGGCGTCAAGCGGGACGTGCGGAGCGAGCCGGAGCTCTCCAACTACGCCCTGCGGGGGCTGCTGAGTGTGAAATATCTGCTGACCACGCAGAAACATCAGGAGGATTTCCTCGCGGAGGCCGACGAAGGCTGGAGCTACTACGACACCCGGGACGGCTACCTGCTGTATGAGAACGAGAATTACGTCCCCATGGGGTTTACCTACGATTACTACCTGACCGAGAGCCAGTACGAGAACACCATCAAGACCACCCGCTCCAATCTGCTGATGCGGGCGCTGGTGCTGAAAGACGAGGATGCCGAAACCTACAGCGAGTACCTGCAACCCCTGCCCGAGGAACGGCTGAACGACCTCTACTATGACACCTACGTGGAGGACTGTGATGCCCGCCGGGCCACGGCCAGCCGGGTGTTTACAATGACGAATTCCGGCTTCCATGCCGAGATCGACCTGACCCGGGAAAACCTTGTCTTCTTCTCGGTGCCCTATGACGATGGCTTTACGGCCTATGTCAACGGGGAGCAGGCCGACATCGTGGAAGTGGACGAGGGCCTGATGGCGGTGCTCTGCCCGGCAGGGACCAACCGCGTTGATTTTGTCTACCAGGCCGATGGCTACTCCCTGAGCCGGACTGTGACGCTGGCGGCCATCCCGGTCTTTGCAGTCTACTGCGGGTTCTGGTGGGATCGGAAGAAACGGAAAACCGCGTAACAAAGCACAAAAATGTCAATACGCATTCTCCCACAAAATCCCGCGTTCTTTTTGGTAAAAAGAGCGCATAGCCTCCGCAGCCCAAACGTGATAGAATAAGTCTGTTTGCGGCAGGCCGCGAAATACTGTGAGGAGAGTGCAACATGGAACAATGTTATCTGATGCCCGGACAGGAACGCTGTGAGAAGATCAAGGATGCAAACGGCGTGCCCAAAGTAAGCTACTCCTACCGCTCGCTGCAGGGGGCGTTTTTCCACTGTGTGAGCCGCAGTGTGGAGGAGGCCCAGAGCCGCTGCGAGGACTGGCTTGTGACCCAGGACCGCTGCTACCGCAACTGACCCACGGCAACAAAAGGATATTTTGCAAAAGAGCTGCAGCCGCTGCACGGGCGGAAGCGGCTCTCTTTTTTGTATGTGGGAGAAAAACAGCGATCCAGACAAAAAGAAAAGTGAAAATCTGGCAAAATTGTGGGCCATTGTTCCGGGTGAAAATAATATTAGATGGGGGAATTGACAACATTTTTGATTCCGGGTATAATGAAACACGATATTATGGGAATCTGTTGAAATTTGAAAAAACAACGTAGGCAAACGATTTCAACGCCACGGAAAGGGGGCTTCCGGGAATGGACGAACGGTATACGCGGTACATTGAAAACCTGCGCCGGGTCCGTGCCCTCGTGCGCCCGGAAACCCACGCCGGAATGAAAGCCGCCGACCTGCTGGAAGAGATCAAGCAGAACGCGGCGGAGTCCTACACGCTGATGCAGCAGAGCAATGCCATCCTGGACGAAGTGATCTTTTCCCGCCGGGCGGAAAACCTGACGGAGGAGGAAGCCGCGGGCCTTTCCGAGTTCGCGGGCAAGCTGTTCCACTACGCCAACAGCGAGGACTGCGGCATTGCCTATAAGATCCACGCCCTGCTGCTGGATTACGCCCGCCTGAAACAGGACGACCGGGCCATCATCCGGGAGCTGTACTGGGCCGGCGTGACCATGCATTACATGAATGTCCGGAGCGATGATTCCAGCATCAATCCCCTGGGCAAACAGGTGCGGGGATACTTCCAGGAGGGAGCCTCCTACATGGCCCGGTACGAGGGATTTGACCTGGAGACCAAGAGCTATATCATCCGGTGCCTGGGCAACAGCCGGATGGCCATGTCCCGCCACAGCCATGCCGACTGCGAAGCTTACATGGAAGTGTTCGACAAGGCCATGGGGGTCATCCGCTCGCCCTATTACCGCAAGCTGGACCCCTCCATCCCCTGGGATAAATTTGAGTATGCCATGCACGCGGATCGGATGACCCTGCTGGCTTACCTGCGGGATTTTAAGGACCCGGAGATCGCGGAAAAGGTGCTGGAATCGGCGGAGTACATCCACCGGGAGCAGGCGAAGAACCAGACGGACGACGAGCGGCTGCAGAACTGGCGGCTGGGCTATTTTTACGCGATGGCCCGTTACCACGCCGGGCGCTGCCCGGTCCGCGAGGTGGTGGACGTGCTGTTGGAGGCCATTGAAAAGGCGGACCCGAAAGACTACTCGCCTACGGGCATCAACAACAATCTGACCAGCCTCTCCTCCCTGTTTTATTATGAGGCCGCGCTTCCGCCGGAGGAAAAGCCCCAGTACGCCTACCGGCTGGAAAAAGTGTTCAGCAAGAGCGTGAGCTACCTGAACGATCTGCCTGTGAACCAGTATCCCCGTGTGGCCAGCAACGCGGTGCGGGAACTGGTGGAGATGCAGGCAGTCGCGGAGCGGCCCTACCGCAAAAACATGCTGGTGTACATGCTGGCGGCCCACAAGCCGACCTATGTCCACTCTTTGATGGTGGCCAACCTGACCCGCTTTTTTGTCCGGCGGCTGCTGTGGAAGAAGCCTGAGGCCATGGTGGGCACCATGGGGTACGATACCGTGGAAGCGGTGCGGCAGCACGCGGAGGAACTCTGTGTGATGGCCTATGAATGCGGCGTGTACCACGACATTGGCAAGAGCATGGTGACCATGTATGTGGGCAACAACTCCCGCCGCCTGCTGGATGAGGAATTTGTCTGCGTGCAGTGGCACGCGGCGTTTGGCTATGAGCTGCTGTGCAAGATCGGCCACAAAGACGACCTGGCGCTGGCGGCACTCTACCATCATACGTATTATGACGGCCAGGGAGGCTACCCGAAAGATCAGCCGCCCTGCCCGAAGAACATGAAGCCCATTGTGGACGCCCTGACCGTGGCCGACTCTCTGGACGCGGCCACCGACAACATCGGGCGGTGCTACACAGCGGCAAAGCCGCTGGAAAAGCTGATCGAGGAGCTGCGGGCCCAAAAGGGCAGCCGCTACGCCCCGGCGGTGGTGGAGCTGTTCGACGACCCGGATTTCTGCACCGAGTTTCGGCGCAAACTGTACGAGTCCCGCCAGAGCGTTTATCTGGAAGTGTACCGCGAGACGATTTAACGCACGAAAAAAGGCAGCCGCGAACGCGGCTGCCTTTTGTGCTGTCAAAATCAAAAAATCAGTTCTCGGAAGAAATATCCTGGCCGAAGTATTTCTCACCCAGCTCGGAGAGAGTGCCATCGGCACGCAGCTCCTCAATGGCGCTGTTGATGGCCTCCAGCAGGGTGGCGGTCTCGTCGCCTTTGCGCAGAGGGATGGCAACGTGGGAAGCTTCCTCCGTGAATGCCACCAGCTTGAAGTCCGCGTCCGGATGGACATTGAGGTAATCGTAGAACGAGACGTCGGCGTTCAGGGTAGCGTCGATGCGGCCTGCCGTCAGCAGCTGGATGGTTTCTTCCAGCGTGTCGATGCCCTGCACGGTAGCGCCGTAGCTCTCGGCCAGCTCCATGTAGGTGGAGGCCAGGCTGTTGGCCGTGGTCTTGCCGTCCAGGTCCTCAAAGCTGGTAATGCTGTCGTTGTCTTTCTTGACGGCGAGCGCGGTGTGGATGTAGCCGTAAGGCGTGGTGAAATCGTAGGTCTTGGAGCGTTCCTCGGTGACCTCCACGCCGTTGCAGACCATGTCATAACGGCCAGCGTCCATGCCGGCAAACAGGCTGTCCCAATCGCTTTCCACATATTCCGGCTCCACGCCCAGCTTCTCGGCAATGGCGCGGGAGACTTCCACGTCGTAGCCCACCAGTGTATCGTCCGCGTCGTGGAAGCTCCAGGGCTGCCATGCGCCTTCCAGCGCCACGATGAGGGTGCCGCGGCTCTGGATGGTGGAGAGCAGGTCGCCGCCCGCGGAGGCAGCACTGGAGGCGGCAGTGCCAGCGGTGGAAGCCGCGGTGTTATTGGAGGAAGAGCAGCCGCTCAGGCTCAGCACGCCTGCCGCTGCCATCACGCTCATCAGAGAGATAAAGGTTCTTCTTTTCATGGTTGGATTCCTTTCAGTTGGTCTGTTCAATTTTGCGTAAAAATTCTCTGGTGCGTTCTTCTTTGGGGTGGGCGAAGAACTCCTGCGAGGGAGAGGCCTCCACCACCACGCCGTTTTCCATGAAGACCGTCTTGGAGGAGACGCCGCGGGACAAAGCCCATCTCATGGGTGACCACCAGCATGGTCATGCCCTCTTCGGCCAGCTGCCGCATAACGGCCAGCACCTCACCGGTCAGCTCCGGGTCCAGGGCGGAGGTGGGCTCATCAAAATAAAGAATTTCCGGGTCGGTGGCAAGAGCCCGGGCAATGGCCACCCGCTGCTGCTGGCCGCCGGAGAGCTGGCGGGGGTAGGAATCGGCTCGGTCGGCCAGGCCGACTTTTTCCAGCATCTTCATCCCGATGGCGTCGGCCTGGGCTTTGGGCATCTTGCGGGCGATGACAAGGCCCTCGGTGACGTTCTGCAGGGCGGTCTTGTTCCGGAAAAGATTGTAATTCTGGAAGACGAACGCCGTCTTTTTGCGCAGGCGGGCAATGTCAGCCTTGGTGATCTTACCCAGGTCAAACTGCTCGCCGTCAAAGATCAGGGTGCCGCTGTCGGTTGTTTCCAAAAAGTTGAGACAGCGCAGGAACGTGGTCTTGCCCGAGCCGCTGGGGCCCAGGATGGCGACGACATCGCCCTTGTTGACGGTGAGGTCCACGCCCTTGAGGACATCCAGCTGGCTGACTACCTTGCGGGCCCCGGGCTTGTGGAAGATGCCGGCCTGCAGGCCGGGTTTTGCGTAAGTATAAAACGATTTGCGGAGATCCCGCACTTCTAACATGGCCATACGCTCCCTCCTTTCTCACTGGAAGCCGCGGGCGTTCAGATGGCGCTCCAGCAGGCTCTGCAGCTTGGTGATGACGGTGCAGAACAGCAGGTAGACCACGGCGACCTCGCAGTAGATGGGCAGGAAGATATAGGTGCGGGCGGCCACCCGCTGGCCTGCCATGAACAGCTCCGCCACCGTGATGTTGGACGCCAGCGAGGTGTCCTTGATCATGCCGATGAGGGAGTTGGAGAGGGCGGGCACGGCGGTGCGCAGGGCCTGCGGCAGCACGATGCGGCGCATGATCTGGGCCCAGGTCATGCCCACGCAATAACCGGCCTCCCTGGCCCTGGGGCACGCTTTCCAGCGCGCCGCGCATGGTCTCGGCGCAGTAGGCACCCTCATTGAACGCAAAGGCAATAACGGCAGCCGGGAACGCGTCCAGCATGATGCCCACGCTGGGCAGGCCGTAAAGATGATGAACAGCTGCACCAGCAGCGGGGTGCCGCGTACCACCCAGATGTAAAACCGGGCGATCTGACTCAGCACCGGCACATGGGCATACTGAACCAGAGCCACCGCCACGGCAATGACCATGGCGAGGGAGAACGAGATCAGCGTGAGGGGGATGGTCATGGTGAGGCCCGCTGATAAGATACGGGGCAGGGCCTCCCACAGCACGCCGACGGTGCGGTTGGCAAGGAATGACTCAAACATAAGCTTTTTGAAATCCTCTTTGAAAGAAAATGTGACGATGAAGCAGAGTATACAGGATCAACCTGCGTTGAAGTCAAGGGGTTTTTGAAAAAACCTACAAAACCTACCAGAATACTATAACATGAATTTCCGATGGATGCAATTGGTAGTTATGAAATCGCATACGATAGACAAAACCGCTGAAAAACACCACCGGACTTTGTGCAGCCTGCCAGAGAGTTGACGGGATACAGCCTTTCGTGTAAAATGGGCTTGGGTGTAGAACACTAAAATATCGGAACTATTTTTTGCATAGAAACTGCCGCGCGAACGGGCGCTCTGCCCGGCGCGCGGACACGGAGGACAAGAACGTGACAAAACGGAAAATTGGCATCCTGGGTGCAGGCACCTGGGGCATGGCTCTGGCACGGATGCTGTGCGTGAGCGGAAACGATGTGCTGGTGTGGTCGGCGCTGGGGCAGGAGATCGACAACCTCTCCACCACCCGCGTCCACCCCAACCTGCCGGGGATGAAGATCCCGCAGGAGCTGAAATTTACCAAGAGCATGGAGGAAGTGTGCACGGACAAGGATATTTTGATGTTTGCCGTGCCGTCTGTCTTCGTGCGGGGCACGGCGGCCAAGGCCCGGCCCTATGTGGCCGACGGGCAGATCATCGTGGATGTGGCCAAGGGCGTGGAGCCCGACACCCTGATGACCATGACGGAGATCCTGGCCGACGAGCTGGGCAAAGGAGGGCGGCCCCAAGGGCGTGCGTCTGGTGGCGCTTTCCGGCCCCACTCACGCGGAGGAAGTGGCGGTTGACCTGCCCACCACCATCGTTTCGGCCAGCCCGGACGAGGAGGCTGCCCGGTATGTGCAGGAGGTGTTCAACAACACCTGTATGCGCGTTTACACCAACCCGGATATCAAGGGCGTGGAGCTGAGCGGTGCCATGAAGAACGTCATCGCGCTGGGCGTGGGCATCTCCACGGGCCTGGGCTACGGCGACAACGCCCGCGCCGCCCTCATCACCCGCGGCATTGCGGAGATCGCCCGGCTGGGCGTGGCCATGGGCTGCAATGTCCACACCTTTGCGGGCCTGGCCGGCATCGGAGACCTCATCGTTACTGCCACCAGTATGCACAGCCGGAACAACCGGGCGGGCATCCTCATTGGCAAGGGCAAGAGCCCGGCGGAGGCCGTGAAAGAAGTCGGTATGGTGGTGGAGGGTATGAACGCCCTGCCCGCCGCGCTGGAGCTGGCCGAAAAATATCAGGTGGAAATGCCCATCGTGCAGACGGTGGACGCCATCGTCAACCACGGCAAGAGCGCTGCCGAGGCCGTCCGCGCCCTGATGGACCGCGGCCTGAAAAAAAACGAGCTGCCGCAGCTGTAAGCTGTAAAATAAAAGGAGGCCTTTGTTATGCCATCCACCTATGCACACCGACGCTTTGGCGCGGATGTTCTGGAACGCCTGCCCGCGGAATTGCAGGAAAAAATTGCTCCTTACCGGGAGCTGTATGACATCGGCCTGCACGGGCCGGACCTGCTGTTCTACTACCACGCGGCAAAATCTACCCCGGTGAGCGCGTTGGGCAACGCCATGCACGAGCAGCCGGGAGCGGTTTTCTTCGAGCGGGCCCGGGGCGTGGTGAACAAAGCGAAAAATAGAGACGCCGCGCTGGCCTACGCGCTGGGCTTCCTCTGCCATTTTGCGCTGGACTCCACCTGCCACCCCCGCGTGGAGCAGGATGTCCGGGACAGCGGCGTGAGCCACTGCGAAATTGAAACGGAGTTTGACAACATGCTCCTCCGCCGGGATGGCAAAGACCCGCTGCATTTTTTGACGGCCAGCCACATCCACCCCAGTATGGAGCGGGCGAAAGTGATCGCGCCGTTCTATCAGGGCATCACCATTTTGCAGGCTTACGACGCCATGAAAGGGATGGTGGCCGTGCACAAGCTGCTGCTGGCCTCCAGCCCGGCCAAGCGCTGGGTGGTGCTGACAGGCATGAAAGCCGTGGGCAGGTACGAGGGCCTGCACGGGCTGGTGGCAAACCCGCAGCCCAACCCCCCGCCTGTGCGGAGAGCTGTGAGCAGCTGGATGCGCTGTACCAGAAAGCCCTGCCGCTGGCCGAGCGGCTGATTTTGGAATACCGCGACACACTGCAGACCGGGGCACCGCTGGATCAAGCATACCAGCACACCTTTGGGGAAAACTGAGAGGGGAAACATGGAAAAAGAGAGCAAGCAGCGGTTCCGGCTGACCAAACTGGAGCGCGCGTGGATCCTGTACGACGTGGGCAACTCGGCCTTTGTGCTGATGGTGGCCACCCTCATCCCGATTTTCTTCAACGCGCTGGCCGCCGCGGGCGGGCTGTCGTCGGTGGAGTATCTGGCCTACTGGGGCTACGCCACCTCGGTGGTGACCGTCATCACGGCGGTGCTGAGCCCCATCCTTGGCACCCTGGCGGACACGAAGGGCTTCAAAAAGCCCATCTTTATACTCTGCGTCTGGGTGGGCATCGTTGGCTGCATTGCCATGGGCAAGATGTCCGCGTGGCTGCCCTTCCTCGTGATCTTCGTAATCGCAAAGGTGGGCTTCTCGGGCAGCCTTGTCTATTACGATTCCATGCTGAGCGATGTGACGAGCCCGGAACGGATGGACGAAGTCTCCTCCAAAGGCTATGCCTGGGGTTACATTGGCAGCTGTGTGCCCTTCGTGGCCTGTCTGGGGCTGGTGCTGGGGGCGGACAAGCTGGGGATGACCCAGATGAAGGCGCTGGACCTTGCCCTGCTGGTGACGGCTTTCTGGTGGCTGCTGACCACCCTGCCGCTGGTGAGGCAGTACAAACAGCTGCACTATGTGGAGGTGGAAAAGCACGCCGTCCGGCAGAGCTTTGCCCGCATCGGCCACACTCTGCGCCACCTGCCGGAAGATAAACAGGTGTTCTGGTTCCTGCTGGCGTTCTTCTGCTACATCGACGGCGTGTATACCATCATTGATATGGCCACGGCCTATGGCACGGCACTGGGGCTGGATACCACGGGTCTGCTGCTGGCCCTGCTGCTGACCCAGATCGTGGCGTTCCCGTCAGCGCTCATCTTCGGGCGGCTGTCCTCGAAATACCCGTCCACGGCCCTCATCCCGGTCTGCATCGCGGCCTACGCGGGCATTGCGGTGTTTGCGTTCTTCCTGACCCGGCAGTGGCAGTTCTGGGTGCTGGCCGTCATCGTGGGCATGTTCCAGGGCGGCGTGCAGGCCCTCAGCCGCTCCCACTTTGCCAAGATCACCCCGCCGGAAAAATCCGGCGAATACTTCGGCCTGTTTGACATCTGCGGCAAGGGGGCCTCGTTTTTGGGCACCATGATCGTCAGCGTGGGCAGCCAGCTGACCGGCAGCGCCAATGTGGGCGTCGGTTCCCTCATTGTGCTGTTCGTGGTGGGCTTTGTGCTGTTCAGGGTGTCGTGCAAAGCGGGGATCATTACCGACAGCGTAAATTAAAAGACAGAGCGGCAGCTTCCCGGGAGCGGGAGGCTGCCGTTTTTGGTTTGTTGTGTTTTACCCGGAAGAATGATACAATAAAGGCAAAAAAATAAAAACCAAAGGAGAAACAGCGATGAAGCAATATCCCGGTTACACTCTGGTAAAGCAGGAAGACTGCCCGGAGCAGCACGGCACCCTGACGGTGCTGACCCATGATGTCAGCGGGGCGTCGGTGCTGCTGGTGGAAAATGACGATCATAACAAGGGCTTTGGCATCGGGTTCGGGACATTCCCGTCCGATGACACGGGAGTGTTCCATATCCTGGAACACTCGGTGCTGGCGGGCAGTGAGAAGTACCCGGTCAAAAATCGCCGTTTTGCAGCTGCTCAAGAGCAGCATGGCGTCGTTCCTCAATGCGATGACGTTCCCGGACAAGACCGTTTACCCCTTTGCGACGCCCAACGAGACGGATTTCAAGAACCTGATGGACGTGTACCTCAACGCGGTGTTCTGCCCGCTGGCCATGGTGGATAAAGCCGTGTTCGAGCAGGAGGGCTGGCACCGGGGCGAGGACGGCACCGTGAGCGGCGTGGTCTACAACGAGATGCAGGGCGCTCTGGCTTCCCCGGACGCCCAGCTGCAGAACGCGCTGGAGCGGGCCATGTTCCCGGATACGGCCTACGGCTTTGTCTCGGGCGGCGACCCGGCCTCCATCCCGGCGCTGACCTATGAGAAGTACAAGCGGGTGTACCACCGCCACTACAGCGCGGACAACTGCTGCATCACCCTGTACGGAAACCTGAACATGGGGGAGGCGCTGGCATTCCTCGACGAGGCCTACCTGAGCAGGATGCCAAAGGGCACCAGCCGCCCCCGCCTGACGATGCAGGACGAGCAGCCGGGCGTGCAGGTGAAGATCCCCTACTACACCGAGAAGCCGGAGGCCGACGAGGTGCAGTGCGCTCTGGCCTGGTATACCGGAGCCTTTGCAGACCGGGAGCGGCAGCTGGGTGTGGAGATCCTGCTGGACGCTCTGCTTGGCTCCAATCAGGCCCCGCTGAAAGCGGCCCTGCTGAACGAGAAGCTGGGCGCGGACATCGATATCGGGTTTGACGACAGCACGTTACAGCCCACGCTGGAGCTGGTGCTGCGCGGTGCCACCGAGGAAACGGCGGCCCGGTTTGCCGCGGGCGTGCGGAAAGCCGTGGACGACATCCTGGCTGAGGGCATCCCGGAAGACCTGCTGCTGGCCTCTCTGAACGCGGCGGAGTTTGCTTCGCTGGAGCGGCCGGGCAACATCCCGGACGGCGTGCTGGACGCCATCAACGCGGCCACGGGCTGGCTGCACACCGGCGACCCGGCCATGCTGCTGCACACCAACAGCCTGTTTGCCTCCCTGCGTGAGAAACTGGCCGAGGGATGGTTCGATGCTTTGCTGAAAGACCTGTTTGCGGCAGAGCCGGTGCAGGTGACCCAGGTGCCGACCCTGCCCAAGAAAGAGGAAGAGGCACAGGCTGCCCGTGTGGACGGCAAGCTGGTGCTGGAGCACCCGCTGACCGTGGCCGATCTTGGCAGCGGGGAAAAGAGCGCCGCGGGCGGGGAAGAGCAGCTGGCCGGAGCTACCCTGCTGCATCACCCTTCGGCGGGCAGCACCTACCTGAACTTCTACTACGACCTGGGCAGCCTGACACCGGAAGAAATGCAGTATCTCGATCTGCTGACCGACGTGCTGGACGAGCTGGACACCCCGCGCCACACGGCCCGGGAGCTGAACACCCTGCGCAGCACCTGGCTGGGCAACAGCAGCGTGGCCCTGAGCATCTGGACCGGACGGCAGGTGGGCAGCCCCTGCCACACCAAGCTGACCCTGAGCATGAGCCTGCTGGAGCGGAGCCTGGAAAAGGCCGTGGAGCTGGGCGGCGAGTGGCTGTACGAGACCCGGCTGACCGGGCCAGGCGCCGAGGCCGCTTATGCCCGGGTGCTGAGCCAGCAGAAGCTGAACATGGAACAGCAGTTCATCCAGCAGGGCAACAGCTATGCGGCCGTCCGCGCCGGGGCACACTTTACCGTGGAGAACGCCCTGACCGAGCGGGTGAGCGGCGTGACGGCGTATCATTTCCTGTGCGAGCTGCTGGAAAAGGCCGACTGGGCCGCTGTGGGGGCCAAATTTGAGGCCCTGCGGGAGAAGCTCCTGCACCACGCCCAGCTGACCGTGAGCTTCCATGGCAGTGAGGCCGGGCTGGACACCCTGCGGAAGCTGCTGCCGGGCAGTGCCTTTGCGGAAACGGGCGGGGCACGGCCTGTGCCTACACCGAGGAGCTGACGGCTCCGGTGAACGAGGCGTTCATCATTGACGGCGGCGTGAACTACGACCTGTTGGTCTGGCCCATGGAGCGGTGCGCTGCCCGCAAGGTGCTGGCCCGGGTGATGAGCTACGAGTATCTGTGGCACCAGATCCGCGAGGTGGGCGGCGCGTACGGCACCGGGATGCTGACCCAGGATGGCGTGGAGTACCTCTACACCTACCGTGACCCGCACCTGACCGAGAGCTATGACACTTTTGCCAAGGGCCCGGCAGACCTGGCCGCGCGGGACTACACCGAAAAGGACATGAACGAGTTCATCGTGGGCACGGTGGCAAAGCTCGACACGCCCCGCAAGCCTTACGCCCAGGCCAAGGAGCTGGACCGCCGGTATTTCTGCGGCATCACGGACGGGATGGCAGCGGCCGACCGTGCCGCCCTCTGCGCCGTGGACGCCGACACCCTGAAAGCCCAGGCCGCCGCTCTGCCCCGGCAGATGGCAAAGAGCGTCCGGGTGGCGTTTGGCAGCAAGGACGCTGTGGAAGCCGCCAAGGGCCTGTTTGACCGGGTGGAGACGCTGTAAGAGCACCTCGGAAAGAATGCGCGATTTTTAAGCGGCTTTTGTAAAAGAATTACAGCATGAAACCTCCCTGCTTGTGGAAAAGAACACAGGCAGGGAGATTTTTTTATATACTCTTGTTATACAATTTGGATAATCCAATCAAAAATAAGCAAAAAGTATCTGAAAAATGTGCACTGTTGGGGGGCGGAACGCTATGGTATCCTGTTGCCAAGCCAAACAGGAAAGGAAGTGAAGAATCCAGGATGGGGCAGACAAAACAGCCCGCCAGTAAGAGCATGGAAAGCTTACAGCGGGCCACCGACACCCTGAGTGCCTTGCTGGCGCAGGAAGTCCGGGAGCTGAACGCCCGGCAGAAAACGGCCAGAAAGGCAGCGGACAAAGACGGCCCGGCAG